>Ga0079226_10001198_pt1 | contig 19750 bp, 16 predicted proteins | sample Poulit2014_FD_76345 | JGI IMG/M metagenome (GOLD analysis project Ga0079226, IMG submission 76345) | Agricultural soil microbial communities from Georgia to study Nitrogen management - Poultry litter 2014 | ecosystem: Environmental > Terrestrial > Soil > Agricultural land | place: USA: Georgia... | reverse complement strand
CTTAAAATAATGAAATTCATTAAAAAAGGAAGCCTTTTTCTGTAGAATAAAGTTAACCACAACCATTCACAGAAAAGAGGTCTTCCCTATGAATAATCTTACTACAGATTTAATTGAAGCACTGTTTCAAAAACAAGATATTGAAGAAGTTTTCCGTTATTATTTAGAAACAGCTGTTAATTAACTATTAAAACACGAACTAACAGTGTTTCTCGATTATGAACCATATTGTAGAAATGGTTTCAATTCTGGTAATTCTCGCAATGGTTTTACGAGCGTACTTTCAAAACGGAGTATGGAGTTCTTGACTTTTGTATTCTTAGAGATTGCAATGGTGAATTTCAGCAACAAACTTTTGTTCCCTACAAACGGTCAAATGACACATTAGAACAGTTTGTTATCCACCTATACGAAAAAAGTATTATCACTAGTTAGATTGCTGACTTGATGGAGCGAATGTATGGTCGTCACTATTCGAAACAGACTGTATCCAATCTGACACAACTTTTGTCAGAGGATATTCAAGCTTTCCATGAAAGGAAATTGGAAAAGCGTTATGTGTACATATATCTAGATGCCACTCATATCCCGAATCCGTCGCCAAACTGTTCAAAAAGAGGCTGTTTATATTGCCATTCGCATAACAGAAGAAGGGGCCAAAGAAGTCTTGGTTTTCACTATTGCCCCAACAGAATCCGCTCATGTATGGGAAGAATTAATGTAATATTTACAATAGCGCGGTGTAGCAAACGTCCTTCTTGTCATCTCTAACGGACTAACTGGTATGACGGATGCCATTCACCGAGTCTATCCTAATGCGAAGCATCAGGTGTGTTGTGTGCACATATCTCGCAACATTGGCAGCAGGGTACGAATTAAGGACCGTGCAGCTATTCTAGATGAGTTTAAATCTGTCTACCAAGCCAATGACCGGAAGGAAGCTGTGAACGCCTTGGAACAATTTAAAAGCAATTGGCGCAAAAGTTATACACGTGTCATCCATTCGGTCATGAATAATGAACAGCTCCTAACATTTTATGATTTTCCTACTTCCATTCGTCGCAGACATTTATTCAACGAATCTTATAGAAGCATTTAACAAGGAAATCAAATGATATGTGAAACGTAAGGAGCAATTCCTAAATGAAGATTCCTTGGAATGTTTTCTAGTGTCTCAGTTTTTGGACTACAACCATAAATTTTCCTTGTGCTGTCATAGAGGCTTTGACAAAGAAAACCAGAGATCTTACAGATGTTTAAATCCGTAGAAGCTACAGCTAAATCATCATACTAATATCTTTGAAGCTGCTTGCATTTTAAAAATTTTATCCCTTTAAGAAGATAAATATAAAAAAATAAGCAATCTACAGAATTAGAGTAATTTACACAAACTTATTGACACTTTCTGTTGTCTAAAAATAACAATCTATGAATGGTTCAAAAATTAAGTTTTGTGAAAAAGATAAAAGATAAATTATTCTGTTGTTATCTAGCAGTTATACAAAATTTAAAAAAACAAATGTTTAAATTAAATAGTAGAGTGAAATCGCCAAGAATATACATGCTATATTCGTTAAAAAATAACTGATGATGAGGTATATTCTCATAGACTGGCAGAGTAGAGCAAAGCTCTCATTCACATGTTGCAACGCTCTAAGGTACGAGGAGGCGCCCTAAAAATGTCCTGAGAATTTTAATCAGCAGCCTCCCCCTCCCTCGTGACTGGTAAAATAAGCAACTATTGGGAAGAACAGTCAAAATATATAACAAAAATAAAAAGCGATGAGGAAACTAAAATCTACTATATATTTATATAAGAAGACTATATTGTTAACTTGAAGCGTGTCTAGCGACTCATGAAAAAGCTAGTGGCACCACAAGTTAAAGTGAAAAAACTGTTCAGTACTTAGCAAAGTAAGTTAATAGATAAATTTTTCGTTCAGTTTTCAGCAATCGGTACATGAGTGAAGAACCTCCCCAAGAAGCACTAAACAACACGCTATGAGATAATCTTTTAATTGCAAAGTTCAGCGTCCATATTAACGGGGCGCGGAGGTAGCGGGAATGATAGTCTTTCGAGGCAAGTTAGCGGGTGTTTAGAGCATTTGGTTTTCTAGCTTAGAACTCACGTCCCAAAGATTCCTCGTAAATCCACAATAGTCTGTTAACAAAAGTGAATGAAAAATTAATTTAATTATCAAAAACATTGATCTATTCCAGTAGATCTATTAGCGTTCCAATAATTTATAATATGAATCAATTTTATAATTGCTCTTTTTTAAAAATATAAAAATATCCTGAATCCCTGCTGTTTTGATACGTTATATATTAAATTCGCCATATCAAAATTAACTTTTCCCCTAATTCGGAACGATACAGAATATAGTTGCGTTAAAAATATGCTTTAAATAAACATTGGCTCGCTCGATGGAATTTTATTTTTGAACAGTTTATTCCAAATGATGAAGCTCCATCGCGTTCCTTAAAATAGGTAGCGTCCATAGCGACCGTATCGTCTTTGATAAAGCCGTTTTCCAAAGCTTAGTTAGTGACTTATACTAAAGCTGTTCTAGCTACATTTGCTGCTATTAACTTATCTATTAAATGCGAATAAGACGCTTCAGAAGGGACGCCATCGAAAACGAGAAAAACGCAATCCTGATTGAAAGGAATATCGTTTCACATTATTTAGATTAAATATTTAATTGTTGGAGCGAATTCCACATAACGAATGAACAAGGAAATAATCATGGCTGGATAGTTCAGCTTCTCAATGCATAGCGACGTGGTTTCTTCATTACTTCATAATATATAAGTACAAGATTAATCGCGACAAAAGTTGCGTCGTATTTTTCAGTGAGTTACCTGTGTAGAGTTATTGGGCGTAAAATATAACTCGTTTCTCGTACAATGACCATAGGAAGTACTTCTCCATTCTTTTCAGGGGTTATATCTTAACTACCATTGTACAAGGATTCGGAGAAGTACTTCCTTTTTATATGTCTTGAGTTCTTTTGCCAAACAAAGGGAGAAGATTTATTAAAATGACTCATATAAAAACCTATTAAAATTTTATAAGAAGTGCATATATAGTAGTTTGTGAAATCTATTTTACTCTTTGTTTTAATGAAGAATCCCAAGTGTTTTTATTTATGCCTTCCCTCTTCAATTTTACTCTTTCTATCTTTTCTGTTGATGTTTTCGGTAACTCATCCAAAAACTCAATGTATCTAGGGATTAAATAAGTGGCCATTTCGTGTTCACAATGATTTAGCAAGCTCTCTTCTGATAAATATTTATTGTTTTTTAATACTACATAAACTTTAACTTCATCTTCGCCAACGTCAGATGGGATGGGAATAGCAGCACTTTCTAAAACTTTTGGATGTGAATTTACGACACTTTCAATTTCCCACGGAGAAATGTTTTCTCCACGTCGTCTCATAGATTCTACTTTTCTTCCAACAAAGTAATAAAATCCTTCATTGTCTTTATAAACTAAATCACCACTTTTAATCCATTCGCCGCTCATTTTTTCTTCTGATTCTGCTTTTAGTTTATAATAACCTTTAAGAGCATGTTTAGGATCGTGTGACTTCGATAATAATTCTCCGATTTCTCCTGTAGAGCATTCTTGGTTATTTTCGCCTACGATTTTAACATTTTGTGAATTTCTTTGAGTTCCTATTGATCCTGGTTTGTTGCCTAGAGTAATTGCCCCTGCTTCTGTTGTACCGTAATATTCAAATAATTTGACTTTAAATCTTTCTGAAAATTCATTCCATACATTTTCATCTTGCGGAGCACCACAACCATAAGCAAATTTAGCATTTTGGTATTTATCTTGAGGGTGTGGATGTTGTTTTAATAGTATTGGGATAATTGCCCCAATATAGTTAAACCATGTAGCTTTATACTTGTTTATATCTTCCCAAAATTCACTGGCTGAGAATTTAGATTTAAGAGCTATTGTCGCCCCGTTTATAAGACACATAAATAGCATTCTTTGAGCTAAAGCATGGAATAAGGGTAAAGGCGTATACATAATATCAGATGACGTAAATCCAATATCTTCTGCAATATTTGTATTAAATTTTTGTTGGTTCCATACTACTCCTTTTGGCGGTCCGGTTGTACCAGATGTATAGATTATCTCCATTATGTCATTTTTATGCGCCAAACTTAATGTAAATTCAATTTTATTAGACTCATTTTCAAAAAAATTTTCCGATTCTATTACAGGAATCTTCCATTGTTTTTTGTTAATATCGTCAACGTTAAATGTAATTATTTGTTTTATATTTTGAATATTGTTTTGGATGTTAATTAACTGCTTATGTGATTTATTTGTATAAATAAGATACTCTGCTTCACTTTGTTTTATAATATATTCTAAGGATACTCCTCTATGATCTAAATTAATTGGAACAGTAATAGCTCCAATTTTTATATTAGCTAATAGACAGAAGACAAAGAAATCGCTACTTGGCAGCATAAGGACAACTTTACTTCCTTTTTTCACTCCATTTTTAACTAGGCCGTTAACTAATTTATTTACTTGATTATCCATTTCTTGGTAAGTATATTTCTTATTTTCAAAATATAAAAAATCTTTATTGTAATGTTCTTGTACTAGGCTTTCAATCTTTTCTTTTAATGGTATAAATTGTTCCATCGTCTATTGCTCCTTATAAATGAAATATTTTAAATATAGAGATATCCTGAACTTGCTTCAACTTTATTTTTAGTTAGAATAATAGAGAAATTCACTTTTTTATCGTTAATGTTTCTAAACTTGATTATAAATTCTTCGTTAGTTCTAATAGGCTTTAAAAATTTAATATCTAATAATCCTTTCCAATTAGGTTTTCTTTTAGAAAACTCATATTCAACTAAAGACACAATAAACATACCGTGAACTAAAGTGCTTCCAAATGATGTATTATTGGCATATTCTGGATCTGTATGAATTCTTGCCTCCCCCCCGGTTAAAGAAGCAAATTTATTAACTCTTTCTTGAGATATCATATATGTCTTTTGAGACATTATTTAGTTCCCCCCATTCGCAAAAGCCCAAATATGGACAGTTTCATGTCTACATACAATGCGTGAATTATTAATAAAATCAACTTCAAGAACTAAAAAGTCTTTATTTTTTAATTTATATTTATTTTTTACTAATACTCTTACTTTTATTGTGTCATTGATTTTAGCACTTGAGAAATAGTGCATTTTTTGTTCAATATGAATTGTTCCTTGTTGAACTTTTCCAATAGCTTCGTGAATTGGTTTATATAAAGAAAAAGCATAGTTAGGTATAGTTTTATTTTTATCAGGAAGGGCTTCATATTTATCTTCTACTACATCAATAAATTTTTCGATGTCACTTTCTGAAAACTGAAACTTGCTGTAAAATATTTCACCAATTTTAATAGAATTATAATCTATTATATTCATATAAGAATTTCTCCATTCCACTTTAAATTTGATATTGATCTATACATTAGAAACGGCTGTAAATCTTTGTCTTTTTTTGGTAATAATTTGAGTTATTAATACAAACATAAATAATACAATCCCTATAAAATCAGTAATCGTTTCTGGAAGTAATAAACATATTCCAGAGATAAAGAATATAAATCTATACAATAAGCTTAAATTTGTCATCGCGTATCCTATAACACTTGTTGCAATAGCATAAATAGCAAGTAGACCTGTTATAATAGCAACAACAATAGTACTCCACGTTCCTATAAGTAAATAAGCAGGATTAAAGCCAAAAGTAAACGGGATTAAGTAAATAGGTATCGCAAGTTTGGCAGATAGCACTGCAACTTGCATTGGTGAGTCGTTTGTTAGCCCAGCGGCTGCAAATGATGCAATAGCTACAGGCGGAGTAATATTGGATAAGATACCATAATAAAATATGAACATATGCGCGACAGCGACGGGCAATCCAAATGCTTCAATAGCAGGAGCCAATATAACAACTAATGTTAAATAAACTGCTGTAGCTGTTAACCCCATACCTAAAATTAAGGCAATAATGGCAACAAAAACTAAAAGTATTAGTAAATTATTCCCCGCTAGATTAACCAAAATTATTGCTAGTCTGTTACCTAAACCTGTTAAAGAAAATAAACCAACAATCGTACCAGCACCAGCACAGGCAACAGCTACTGTTACAATACCTCTAGCAGCTTCATCAAAAGATTCAATCAACTTTTTGAAATTTATTCGTGTATCTTTTCTTATCCAACTCATGATTATAATAAATGAAATAGATATTAAACCTGATAAACCAGGAGACCACCGTTTAATAACTAAAAAATATATTAAAATCAAGAGGGGAATAAATAAATACCAGCTTTTTTTTATTACATCAAAGATATTAGGGAGATCTTGTTTGGGGACTCCTTTAATCCCTCTTTTTCCTGCTTGTGCGTCTATTGCTATGAAAAGAGTGATATAATAAAACAAAGCAGGTATTAAAGCCATCATCATTACTTCAAAATAAGGTATTCCTAAAAATTCTGCTATTAAAAAACCTACTGCCGCCATTATAGGGGGCATTATCATTCCCCCAGTAGAAGCGACTGATTCTACTGCTCCCGCAAATCTAGAACTATATCCTACTTTTTTCATCAGAGGAATTGTAAAGACCCCAGTAGTTACTACGTTAGCGGTAGCACTTCCACTAACACTCCCCATTAATCCACTACCAAAAATACTTACTTTGGCTGGTCCTCCCCGGACACCTCCAAACGCACCAAATGCAAGATCTAAAAAGGCCTGTCCAACTCCCGATTTAGCAAAGAAAGCTCCAAATAAAACAAATATGAAGACAATAGTAGCTGCCACGTCTAACGGGATTCCGAATATTCCCGTGTTACCTAAGAAAACAACACTTGACACTCGCTCTAATGAAAAGTCTGATTCTGTAGAAAAAAAAGGAATTTTGCTACCTAACAAAGTGTGTAATAAAATAGCTACAATAATTATTGAGAGATAAATGCTTACTGTTCTTCGTATAGCTTCTAATAATATTATTAAAACTAAAACAGTAAAGAAAACATCGATGTTTGTTACTAAACCAGCTCTCATAATTAGTTCATTGTAAAAATAGATATAGTATCCAAATGTGAGAACAGTAGCGATAATTAAAATATAATCAATTATTTTTCCTACATAATTAATCTTTAATGGCTTGGTTAAGAACCCTATTATAAGAGTTATACCAATAAATAATGCTCTATGAATACCAGCTTCTACCAAAAAGAATCCAGCTATATAAAGAGATGTCCATATAGATAAGAAAACTCCTAATAATACTACTATATATTTTTCAAGTTTTAACATTTTTATGTGCTCCTTTATTTATATACTTTCAAGTTTAAATATATTTGATTATATGTAGTATTTACATTAAGAGACTTAGAAACAGAAAAAAATAATTTTTGAAATTATATAATATTTAAATGAAAGCCAGCTTCTGAATTAATTCTCTTGTACATAAAATTTATTATTAAGTTATTTAATTCGGAAGCTGACTTATTTAGTTACTTACTAATCTTCGTCCCATATACCAATTTCTTCATAATATTTAACTGCTCCCGGATGATAATCTCCTACTTCCTCGTCTACGCTAGTAACATTATCTTCGTCAACATATGGTTTCACTTCTTTAGAAATAGAAGTCGCGTAGTCCTCATTTTCTAGTAAAGTTTTTGTGAGCTCATATACATCTTCTTCGGATACGTCATCGTTAACGACCAACATAGCTTTAAAGGCTACAGTAGGCACTTCATAGTCGATTTCTTCATAGGTATCATCTTCTATTACCCCTTTTTCATAAAAAGGATATTCTTCTAAAATATTATCGATTTTATCTTCGTCAACACTTATCAGATCCATTGGATCTGCAGTTAAATATTCCACAACCCAAGGCGTTGGAACTCCCGGAAAAGTTATTACTGCGTCTGTTCTCCCATCCTTCATTCTTTGAGCCGCATCTTCATAAGGAGAAGCGATTTCGCTATCAAAATCTTCATCTGGATCCAGTCCATATTCATTAAATATTGCTTTTCCCATATTTTCCACGGTAGAAGATCCCTGTAATCTCCAAGCGACTGTCTTTCCTTCTAAATCAGAGACAGATTCAATGTCTGAATCTTCAGGTACAGAAATTTGAGCATAGCTGGTGTGTCCTGAAGCAATTATAGAAAAGTCTTCATATTTATCGTCTTCAAATTCTCCCTCTCCATTTACTGCATCATACATGGTATCTGCACTAACAATCCCTAACTCTGTTTCTCCTGAACTAAGCAATCTTACATTTTCCACTGAACCACCTGTAGGTTCGGCTACTGCATCAAAATCTTCTGAATTTTCGGTTATAGTTTGTGCTAAAGTTGAAGCGTTCGTATGGTATAACCCACCTTCTGCAGAGCTGCCAATAGAGTAATCATCACTATCTGCTGAATCCTCTAATTTACTAGCGGCATTTTCCTCTGCTTCGTTATTAGAATCATTATTACAAGCAACTAAACCGAATAAAGAAAACATTAAAACTATAAACCCAATAGATTTTTTTTTCATTTTTTCTCCCTCTTTTCTCAGTTTTTTAATGTAAGGATACTTTACTTAAATTAATGGAGATTAGATTGATAAATTATCTTCTGTAATAATTTAAGATAATTGGAATTGTAGGAGATTGTATTCCCCATAAACTTCATTAAACACGGCTGTAACAGAGGCGCCTATAGTAATGTGATCTATATCTGAATTAACAATATTAGTCATAAGGCTTGGTCCTTCATCTAGCTTTATCAAAGCAACAATATAAGGGGTTTTGTTCTTAAATCTCTCACTAAAAGCATGTTCTATTTTTGTAAAGCTATATATTTCTCCTTTACCCTTTGCCTGTTTCCACTCCACATTACCCATACAATTTCTGCAAATAATTCTCGGATAGAACTGATGCTCATGACATTCTGTGCATTGTTGTATAAACAGTTTATGTTCTAATGTTCCTTCCCAAAAAGGACGTGTGTCGCTGTCAATTTTTCTCATTACTTCATCAATCATTTAATACTTCACCCTCTTCCTAAAATCACTGTACAAGAAGATGATAAAACTGCTCCCATCCCGTTACACAAAGCAATTTTAGCATCTTCTACCTGTCTGTCTTTACACTCACCTCGTAACTGCCTCACGGCTTCAATTAATAAGAAAATCCCGAATAAACCTGGATGACAATAAGATAGTCCGCCACCACTTGTATTAGTCGGCAAGTTCCCTGAAGGACCTAAATTTTGGTTGCTAACAAAATCCCCTCCTTCGCCTTTTTTACAAAATCCTAAATCTTCTAGTTGAAGGAGAACGGTAATAGTGAAAGAATCATAGAGTTGTGCAACATCTATTTCCTGAGGGGAAATCCCTGCCATATCGAAAGCTGATTTACCAGATAATTCTGCTCCTGTAACTGTTAATTCGTTACTAGAACTGATATTTAAGTGAGTATGTGTTTCTCCGGTACCTAACACCCACACAGGTCGTGTTTTACAATTTCTAGCTCGGTTAGCTGAAACGACAACTATTGCCCCCCCTCCATCAGTCATTAAACAACAATCATATAAATGTAATGGACTAGCAATCATCTTAGAGTTTAAAACATCGTCAATAGTTAAATCACCATGTACATAAGCTTTAGGATTCATATTTGCCCATTTCCTTGTAGAGACAGCTACTTCTGCTAATTGCTCAGAAGTGGTGTTATAAAGATGCATATGTCTATTAGCTGCTAAAGCATACGCACCAAGCGGGTAGGGCATCCCGTAAGGTGATTCAAATTGATTTATTTCTAATTTACTTCCTGGCCTCCCTTTTCCAGTTTTTTGATTACTACCATAAGTAATTAAAGCGACTTCAAAAAGGCCTGAACTTATTCCGGATACAGCGTGCTGTATATGAGCTTCAAAAGAAGACCCTCCTATATTTGTTGAATCAGTATATTTAGGGGTTAATCCTATATATTCTGATACAGCCATAGTTTGCATATAAGAGAAGGGACCAGCAGAAAATATTGCATCTACTTCGTTTTTTTTAATACCTGCTTCTGTGAGTGCATCCCTGGCTGCTAGAGCTTGTAACTGCAGAGGATTCATGTCTTTCACTTTTCCTAGTGGAGATTCAGCTACCCCTATTATAGCTGCCTTGTTAGATAATTTGCTCATTATTATTCTCCTTTATCAATAACCTTTGTAATCGCTTTCTCTTTTGTTTATAAAAGATTCTTTTCCTTCTCTGGAATCTTGGGTATGATAAACTCCTACAGTAACGTGTTTTTGTATTTCTAACGACTTAACAAAAGTTTCACCTACTGATTGATTTATAGCTTGCTTCATTAACCCAATTGCTGTTGTAGGGTAAGCTGAGAAATCTTTTGCCCATTTTTCCACTAATAATTGTAGTTCTTCGAAAGATGAAGATAAATAATTAACAATTTGCATGTCTTTAGCTTGTTTAGCTGAAAACATCTCACCAGAAAACAATATTTCACAAGCTTTCTGGTAACCTACTAGTTTAGGTAAAAGAGCTGTGCCGCCTACTAGACCGCGTTTAGAAAAAACTAGACCAAACTTACTTTCTTCAGTCGCGAATATCATGTCGCATGCAAAGGCTAAGTCGCATCCAGCTCCTAAAGCAACTCCATGAACTGCTACTAATACGGGTTTCCTTAAATTACGAATTTTATATATTAAATTAGGGTATCCCATATTTACTCTGTTAATTATATGGTGATCAGGTGAAGGGTTATCATTTGTCCCCATTCCTTTTAAATCGTCTCCAGCGCAAAAGTGCTTCCCTGAACCTTTTAGAACAATCACTCTTACCTCATCGTTCAATTGTGACGCATCAATTATATCTGATAGTTCTGCAATCACATCATAGTTAATAGCATTTAACTTCGATGGTCTATCTAATATTATAGTTCTAATATTATTAGAATCATTAACTTGGATTGTTTTATAGTTCATATGTTATCTCCTTGTTTATATTTATTCGCCTTTAAAAGAGGCTTCTCTTTTTTCTAAAAATGCTGTAGTCCCTTCTTCTTTATCTTTTGTTGCAAATAATACACTCTGCGCTAATGCTTCGATAGAGAGTCCTTCTGTTAAATTTTGTGTGCTATTAATAGCAAGTTTAGCTAATCTTAAAGCCAAAGGACCTTTATCCACCATTTTTTCTGCTACTTTTATAGATTCATTTAATATTTTTTCTTTCTCCACTACTTTATTAACTAACCCAATATTTAAAGCTTCATCTGCCTTAATAATTTTTCCCGTAAAAATCATTTCCTTCGCTTTCCCTATACCGACTAAATTAGCTAATCTTTGAGTACCTCCTGCACCAGGGATTATTCCTAAATTTAGTTCTGGCAACCCAAGTTTTGCATGTTCAGCAGCTATCCTTAAATCGCAAGCCATAGCTAACTCGCAGCCTCCACCTAACGCAAATCCATTAATTGCAGCGATGATGGGTTTTTCTATTTTTTCTATCTCAACATACAAATTTTGCATATGTGGTGTTAAAGTTTCTACAAAATGTCTATCTCGGATTGAAGAAATATCTGACCCTGAAACGAAAGCTTTATCGCCACTACCTATAATTATAATCGAAAGAATATCTTTATTATTTTTAGCACTTTCTAATTTCTTTTTCAGTTCTTGTACAGTCACCGGATCTAAAGCATTTCTTACTTCCTCTCTATTTATTTTTATAATGGCAATTTTATTTTGAACTGTCATTAAGATAGGATTATCGGTCATCTTTATTTATCTCCTTTTAATTAAGTAATTTGATGGTTTTAAAACTTCCTTGTTATACTTTTTACTAATGCTTTCTAGCGTTTTTATTATTACCTCAATATTAATTTTGTGACATGCTTTTATAGGCCCTTCTTTATCCCCTGTCCCTAACTCCATAGCTAAGTCTATGTCTTCTTCAGTGGAAACTTTATCTTCTAATAACTTTGTTGCTTCGTTGTATTTAATTATGTTTATATCTTCTAAGCTAAACGCATCTGTTCTTTTTTTTAAATCTATTAAAGGTCTTCCGTTATTCCAGTTATAGAATCCTTCGCCTGTTTTTTTTCCTAATTTTTTATCCTTCACCTTTTGCTTGAGTAAATCATATGGACCAAATTCTGAGTGTAAATTCTCTTCTCTATATTTACAGGAATCGTATAATACATCAAGACCAACAAAATCTGATAATTCGAAGTGTCCCATTGGTTCCCCTTGGTACTTTAAATAAGCGTCAATTTCTGAAGGGTTGGCCTCTTTTGAGTCAGCTATTGCGCCTAAAAAAGTTCTAACAGGGGCGTTAATTCTATTAACTATAAAAGATGGGCTATCTTTTTCTACTCTAACCGGAGACTTTTGCAATTCTTTGCACAAATTGTAAGCGATATCCATAGTTTTATCAGATGTTTTTTCTCCACGTATCACTTCTACAAGCTCCATTAATACTACCGGATTAAAAAAATGAACTCCCACTACTCTTTCAGGGTAATTAGTTACTCTGGCTATATTAGATATACTCATATTTGATGTGTTAGTTGCTAAGATCACATTTGGCTCTGTTAAGCTATCTAATTGTCTAAATACTTCTTGTTTAATTTCTAACACTTCAGGAACTGCTTCGATAATGAAAGTGGCTTTTCTAGTTGCGGTCTCTATATCCGTTGTTGGTAATATAGCTTTTTTACTTTTATGATAATTTTCTTCATTTATCTTTCCCTTTTCTAATAACTTATCTAAGCTTTGATTGATTCGCTCGACTCCTTTTTGGACCATCTTTTCATCTTGATCATATAAGTATACTGTTATATTAGATAAGGCTATAGACTCGCAAATACCGTGTCCCATATCACCTGCACCAATAACTGCTAAACACTTTTCTCTTTTATTCATAATAAGAAAACCCTCCATGTTGTTTTAATTCAAAAAACATTTAATGATGGATACAATGTCTTCATTACCTAGTTTTTTTTCGGATGCTTTCGAATACTGTTCAGATATAAAATTTGTGACATAACTTTCAAAGCCATTGCTATTAGCCCATTCTTTTGCTAAATTTAAATCTTTTTCGCCTAACCTTATGGAGAAGAGTGGAGAGTAATCATTATTTAAAACTTTGGGAAACCTTTTTTTAAAATGATGGGACGTACCACCAGTTTGACTTAAAATAGAATACAATGTGTCTGGTTTAATACCGAATCTTAAACCCAAGGAAAAAGCTTCAGATGCTACTAAGACATTGCCCATTGTCATGATGTTATTAATTAATTTAATTGCTTTTGCTTCTCCAATTTCTTTTCCTACATAGTTAATGTTTGTTCCTATTGTTTTTAATATTTTTTTAGATTGAACATATACTTGTTCCTCTCCGGATACTATTAAATTTAGATTGCCTTGTTTCGCTTCGATTGGGCCTCCGCTGATTGGGCAATCTATAATTTTTATGTTCAATTCTGTAAAATTACGTTGTAGCTTTTTAATAGTTTGAGGTAATATTGTGCTTAGTTCAATCAGTGTAATATTTAAGTTAAAAGTTTTGAAGACATCCTTGTTATCATTCAATACATTCATAACAGCATCATCATTAGGTAAACTGGTAATTAAGTAATTTATGTTATTTTCTAAAATTTCTGTAATAGAGTTTGCGACGTTTACTTTTTCTTTTCTATATTCCTCTCTTTTTTTACTATCAATGTCGTATACTACAACTAAGTAATTTAATGATATTAAGCGTTTAACTATAGATCCTCCAATGTTACCTAAACCAATCACACCAACTTTTTCCATTATTGTTCTCCTCATGTAGTTAACTAATTTTCAATCGTAAAAGGATCTCTTACCTCTTTTGATAGGTTAACCATTATATTTTTAATCTTAGTATACTCTAATAAAGCTTCCTTGCCTCTTTCTTTACCATACCCACTGTTTTTGAACCCACCAAAAGGGGCTTGAGCAGCTGTACTTCTGTAAGTATTTATCCATATTGTTCCAGCGTCTATCTCATCAGCTAGATTATGAGCTCTTTGTAAATCATTTGTCCAGATTCCTGCTGCTAAGCCAAAATCTGTATTATTCGCCATCTCTATGACATCGCTTACATTATTGAAAGGAGTTACTGACAGTACAGGGCCAAAAATTTCATTTTGCGCAATGTTACTTTTATTTTCTACATTAGTAAAGATTGTAGGAGGTATAAAGTATCCTGTCTCTTCTAAACTTTCTAATTGATTTTCAAAATCTTTGTAACCTAAAGCCATATTTAAACCCTCTTGTACTGCATTAATTATTGAATCTTTAATTTTTTTATATTGTGCTTTGTTAGCTATAGGCCCCATTTCTGTGTCTTTTTTTAAAGGGTTTCCTAGCTTTATCTTGGAAGCTTTTGCTACTAGCTTCTGAAGAAATTCATCATATATTGTTTTTTGAATAAATAACCTTGAACCTGCAATACAAGTTTGCCCAGCTGCCCCAAATATACCAGCTACTGCTCCAGTAACTGCTGCATTAATGTTTGCATCTTCAAATACGATATTAGGAGATTTCCCTCCTAGCTCTAGTGTATTTTTAGTTAAAGTATTACTTGTATTTTTAGCAATTATTTTCCCTGTTTCTGTTCCACCAGTAAAACTGACTTTATTAATCCCCTTAGATTCCGTCAGCCATTTTCCAACTTTTGAATCCCCTGTTATTACGTTAACTACCCCTTTTGGAAATCCTGCTTCTTCTATCAATTTAACTAATTCTAAAGTAGTTACACTTGCATATTCTGATGGCTTAATAATTACTGTATTACCGCTCGCTAAGGCTGGAGCTAATTTATTAGTTAAAATAGATATTGGAGAATTCCAAGAGGTTATAAGAGCAACTACCCCTAAAGGAATTCTTTTTGTATAATTAAATAAACTATTATTGTCTAAAGGGATCGTATTACCATTTATTTTATCGGCGTATCCTGCAAAAAAAAGGTAATTACGAGCTGCAAACTTCATTTGATTTCTAGTTTCTCTGAGGATTTTTCCGTTGTCTGTTGTCTCTAAGATAGCAAGCCTTTCAATATTTTCTTCCAGTAACTTTGCAAAGTTGTATATTAATTCAGCTCTTTTTCTCCCGCTAACGTTTTTCCATTGCTCAAAAGCGGTATTAGCAACTTTAATACTTTCCCTCACATCTGACTCTGAAGCTTGGGTAATCTTAGCCCATTTTTCTTGATTATATGGATTGATAGAGTAAAAAGAATTTTCAGTATTTTCTTTCCACTCTCCATTAATATAAATTCCATATTTTTTGATAAGAGACACCTACCTTCTTTTTATACTATTAAGCGCTTACATAATGCGTATAGTTTATAATTTACAATATTTTAAAAAATAAAACAAATATATTATATTTATTATAATCAATTAATAAAAGTTATAATCCAAAAACGAGCTATAAAAAGTCAATAAAAGAATGAAGAAAAAATAGCTGTTCTGAAAGTGTGGTGATATTTAAAAAAAGCGCATGCCAAATAAGCTTTCCAAAATGCAAATTTTAAAGGGGAAGCTGACCAGTTTTTATTCAAGTGTTTCTTGGTTCGTAAGGTTTGTTATCCCTAAGAATGGTGAAAACAATATGTATTAGCTTGCGTGCGACAGCTCCAACAGCCGCGCCGTGAGCTTTGCCTCTTTGACACAGTTTTTGACAATGCACAGAGAGAGCTGGGTCATGAATGCTCGCCACAAAAGCCGCTTGCCATAAAGCACGCCTTAAATAAGGGGGGTTCGTTTGGAAATCCGGGTTCGGTTACTGTTGAAACCATCCGATTGATGAACCGACGCATCCAAGCCCGCAAAGGCACGGGTTGTTCAGGACGTTCAAATCTACTGACAGAATCAATTTCACCTAAAATGGCCCTAACTGTGACAACGCTTATCCTGGTAACGGTTGTAAGAAAGTGCGTCTCACGATTTGGCAGGTCGACCATACCCTGTTCGATGGTTCGCAAGTGCTCTTCCATCAGTTTGATTTGCTCTAAAGAAGTTGAATCTGCAGCTTGAGCATCTCAGCATCCAAGGTAATAAAAAAGGAATCCAGGGACCTTTCCTTAACTTGATGAGCTTTTGTAAGAGTCCTTAACTCGCCATAACGTTCTTTACTGATCTGGTTTAATACATCAGCCAGTTTTTGATTACCAATATTCAACAGATTTTCCGGCAAAGGAGGATATAATAGAACTTTGGTTGAAGATATACCAAAAACATTGAGAAAACTTTTTCATACTCAATGGAAAACCTGGTCAGTAATAAAACAGCTTTTCGTTTTAAATCAGAATATTGATCGAAGCAAGAGAAGCGAAGGTGCTCCAGATTTCTTACTTGAAGTAGGTCTTCTTCACGAAAAGGCGTTTCCTCAGGAGGGTCAATTCGAATAACCTGCGCAATCAGATAAGCATCGCTCATGTCTATTTTGGTTTTACGAATATAAAAAAGGACGTAAGGCCTCCGATTGTAACGGATTTAAAACCGTTGTTTTAAACCCAAGCTTATAAAGAAAAGAAAAACAGCTAACTAGTAATGGCCGATAGCTTCAAGACTGACAAGTTCGATGTCCGGTGTTAACTTGTATTAGTTGATAAATTGTAATAATTTCTCACTCCCATCTTTGGAGTTAGCGAAGCGAGTGGTTTTACCGACATGATTTACTTGATCATCAATCAAACCAGCTTCATGATTTCGGTTATCAATATCAACACCAATATAAAACATGGAAGACACCGCCTCATTCATAATGAATCAGATGGTAAGGATTTTCTTATCTCTATAGATATCCAACCTCGTTTGATATGCGATAACGAATGTGTCATCTAGCTCATTAGAATAGTTCTATAAAGAAATAAGTGTCAATCCTCCTAGCGAAGATGAACTTCAAGGGGAGTAACGACAACCTCTATCTGGTTAAATACATTGTACCTGAAAAGGTACAACGGTTTAAGCGACTAGTAAAAAGCTAGTTAATAATAATATAGGGAGGCATCAAGTATGGATTATAAAAGTTTAGAATTCATTACAGTTTTAGCAAAAGAAAAAAATATTACACGAACAGCTAAGAAGCTATATATATCACAGCCAGCTTTAACATACAAAATCCAAGCAATAGAAAAAGAGTTAGGTGTTAAAGTTCTATATAAAACAAAAGGAGGCGTTAAATTTACGCCACAAGGTTGGAACTTAATAGAATATGCTGAAAAAGCATTGCATGATTATGAAAAGTTTAAAGTTCATATAAAAAATACTGACCAAGAAGATGAAGGTATTATTAAACTAGGGGCATCTAGAAATTTTTCAAGGTATATGCTTCCTGGTATCTTATATGAATTTATTTATACGTATAGTAAGGTACAATTTAATGTCAAAACTTCTTGGAGTCAGTCATTGTTAGAAAATATTAAAAATGAGGAGCTGAATATAGCCATAATAAGAGGTGATTTCTCCTGGAATTTTGAAAAAATTCTTTTAAACGAGGAACCTATTTGTATTGTATCTAAAGATATAATAGATTTGGAAAAACTTCCTTATGAACCGAGAATAGACTTCTTGACAGATCCAGGTTTACAAAATGTTATAAATAAATGGTGGACTGAGAACTTCTCTACCCCCCCAAATGTAACGATGGAACTGGATAATATAGAAACTTGTTTGGAGCTAGTAAAGTATGGCTTAGGATATGCTATTATTCCAAGTATAGGTTTACAAGAATCACATAATTTACATTATCTTAATTTGAAAAACGAAAACCAAAATTTATTATTAAGGAAAACTTGGTTACTTTACAAAGAAACAGATTTAAATTATCCAATTATATCTAAGTTTATACACTTTCTAAAAGATCGTTTCAATGATATTTAAACTTATGTAATAACTTTTTTTTATTAATATTTCAAAAAAAATATATTTTACTTATTATAATAATGAAAGTAAGATTTGTAATATAGTTTATAAAAACTTAAACGATAGGAGAATTGAGATGGACGAACATTACGATGTTGTTGTTGTGGGAACTGGAAACGCTGCACTATGCTCTGCAATATCCGCTAAGGAGTACGGAGCAAAAGTCTTAGTTGTAGAAAAAGCCCCTGAAAATAAAAAAGGGGGGAATTCTTTTTTTACAGATGGTGCAATTCGCTTCTCTTATGGCGATTTCGATGGTATTAAAAAGGTCGTACCAGGGATAGTTGATGAAAAAATTCATATGCCTTTTTATACAGAAGAAGACTATTATAACGATCTTATGGACATAACTAATAATAAAAGTGACAAATCATTGGCATATCATCTTACAAGCCACTCGTATTCAACAATTCTGTGGTTAAAAGAACAGGGAGTTGAATTCGAATTAAATGAAAATCAATGTTTTGAAAATAATGGAATTTTAGAGTTTTGGGGCGGGTTGCCCGTTAAAACAAAACAAAAAGGGATAGGATTAATACAAGCATTATTAGATAGGGCCCATAAGAGTGAAATTGATATTAGATATCAAACTAAAGCAATTAGATTAGAAAAGTCGAATAATAAGATAATTGGAATTTATGTAGAAAGTAAGAATAAAGAAATAAAGAAAGTTCAAACAAAATCAGTCATTTTAGCTTGTGGAGGTTTTGAGGCTAACAAACAAAAAAGAATTGAATATTTAGGACCGGAATGGAAAAATGCAATAGTTCGTGGAACTGAATATAATACAGGTGATGGTATTGAAATGGCTCTGGAAGTAGGTGCAAATAAAAAAGGACAATACAATGGGTGTCATGCTCATACTACTGATTACAATGCTCCAAAAGTAGGTGATTTTAAAAAGCCTGGTGATATTTATAAAAAGTCGTCTTATCCTTTGGGATTAATTGTAAATATAGATGGGAAAAGATTTGTAGACGAAGGAGCAGATTTTCGTAATTATACTTATGCTAAATATGGGAAAGAAACTTTAAATCAAACACAACAGAAGGCGTTCCAAATTTATGATAATCAAGTTGCTTCCATGCTTCGTAAAGAATATTCTCTAGAAGAAGCAACTATGATACAAGCTGATAGTCTTAGTGACTTAGCTGAAAAAATGGAGATAAATAAAAAAGGATTTCTCAAAATAATTGAGAAGTATAATAACAGTGTACAAGCAGGAAAATACAACCCAAGTATAAAAGATGGAAAAGGAACTAAAAACCTCACCCCTCCTAAATCTAATTGGGCATTGCAATTTAAACAGCCACCTTTTTATGCTTATCCAGTGACTTGTGGGATTACTTTCACATTTGGAGGGATAGAAGTAAATAAAAAAGGAGAAGTATTGGGGAATAATAGTAGCCCAATTGCTGGATTGTACGCTGCTGGAGAAATGATAGGAGGATTATTTTATCACAATTATCCTGGCGGATCGGGGTTAATGTCTGGTTCTGTATTTGGAAGAACAGCAGGAAAAAACGCCGGAAAATATGTCACATCAACACTAACAAATTAAAATCGATAAATTTTTTTAGAATAATACAAAGTTTTTAAAGCATATTATTTTTTCCTCCTGTTTCAAAAAGTTTACTTTTTGAAATAGGGGATTTTCTTTGCATTTTACATGTCAAATATATAAGATAAATTATTTTGAAATGTTTCTATAAACTTGTATATGATTTGAAACAATTTTAT
>Ga0079226_10001197_pt1 | contig 19756 bp, 17 predicted proteins | sample Poulit2014_FD_76345 | JGI IMG/M metagenome (GOLD analysis project Ga0079226, IMG submission 76345) | Agricultural soil microbial communities from Georgia to study Nitrogen management - Poultry litter 2014 | ecosystem: Environmental > Terrestrial > Soil > Agricultural land | place: USA: Georgia... | reverse complement strand
TAAACCTTGGGAGCTTAATCGTATAAAATTTCAATGAGTTCCCCCTCCTCTATTTCCAAACAAAACTTACAATGGAATCGGATTTATAGATGAATCGCGACTCTTTATAAGTAATAATATGCCTTCTTCATAGAAAAAAGTACCTTTATTTGAAAGAAGCTTGTTTGAAATACAAAGAGTTGAACCCATCATAACTCTTTCATTTGTTAATGGATAATAAAAACCGCTTAACGTTAATCCCTCAACCACCCGGGTAAGAGGCAGGAAGGATATGTTAGGGTACTCCTTCTCTTTAGCTACAATATGTTTTCCAGGTGTTGTTAGTTCCAGTTTATTATAACGATCTACCATGATTCCTTTGATTTTTCTGTTTTCAATCAAATTAAGTGTCTGGATATTAACTAATGTATGATCAAGGCGGCCACCTGTTACACCAAATAAATATATTTTATTTGCATTTAATTCAAATGCCTTGTTTAATGCTATTTCCAGATCGGTTTGATCCTTTTCTTTAGGATATTTCTTAAAGTGTTTTGCATCTTTCTTAATTTTATATTCTTCATGCATACTTATAGAATCAAAGTCACCTAGTGCATAATCCACAGTAATATTAAGATTAATTAATGTCAAAGCTCCTCGATCGGCTCCTATCCATATATCTACTTCCTTTTTATAAGGGGTAAAATCTGGCAATAAATCAATAGGGCCATTCGCCATCAGACCAATCGTTGGCATCTTTCTATTCCTTATCTTTCGTTGCTAAAATTATTTCGTTAATTGCTTTTTGTCTATCCAATTGTCCAAACACCGCACTACCAGCAACTAATACGTCTGCTCCTGCATCTGTACACATTTTTGCAGTATGAACATTTACACCACCATCAACTTCGATTTCAAAGGACAAACTCATTTCGTTTCGCCAAGCAGCTACTTGTTTAATTTTCTGAATGGTATGTGTGATGAAAGATTGTCCACCGAATCCAGGGTTAACAGACATGATTAAAACTAAATCAACTTCAGGCAAAATGTCCTTAATCATCTCTACAGGTGTGGCAGGATTAATTACAACACCTGCTTTTACCCCTGTATTTTTAATAAGCTGTATTGTTCGATGCAGATGAATAGATGCTTCCTGGTGCACAGTAATAATAGATGCCCCAGCATCCGCAAAATCTTTAACATAGTTATCCGGATTCTCAATCATTAAATGGACATCTAAAGGTAAAGAGGTCACTGGTTTAATGGCTTCGACAATTAGAGGACCAATCGTAATGTTTGGTACAAAATGGCCATCCATTACATCAACATGAATATAGTCTGCCCCTCCCTTTTCTACTTCTTTAATTTCATCACCTAATTTTGAAAAATTTGCTGATAGTATTGATGGAGCTATTTTCGTCATTATGAATACCTCGGCTTTCTAGACTTTATCTCTGTTAAAAATTCTAAATAATGTTCATATCGATTGGAGGAAATCTCCTCATTTTTTACAGCCAATTTAACAGCACATTTTGGTTCCTTATCATGCATACAACCCCTAAATTTACAATATTGTTTTCGCTCTCTCATCTCAGGAAAATAATCAGTTAATTCATCTTGCTCTATATTACTGAAATCCAGGGAACTAAAGCCTGGCGTGTCTGCTACAAGCCCTTCATTTATTTTCAGTAATTCAACGTGTCTTGTTGTATGTTTACCACGTCCTAAGCTTTTGGATATATCGGCTGTTTTTAGTTCTAAAGAGGGAAGCAATGTGTTGAGAACGGATGATTTTCCGACACCCGATTGTCCCGCAATCACTGTAATTTGGTTAGGAAAATAATCCAATAATTTATGTTGTTCATTTGACTGTTTGATTGATAATAACTGGAAATCATAACCAATATCTTCATAATCGTTTTTAATTTTTTGAATGATGTTAAGTTCTTCTTCATTCACTAAATCCATTTTTGTAACAAAAATGATTGGTTTAATACCTGCCGATTCAATCAGAACGAGAAAACGGTCAAGTAATTTTGGATTAAATTCGGGATTTTTAACAGAACTTACAATAACAGCCTGATCAACATTGGCTATTGGTGGTCTTATTAATTCATTTGTTCTTGATTCTATTTCAGTGATATATCCTTCATCATTTTCATCCAGTTCAAACTTAACAAAATCTCCAACCAAGGGGGAAATTTTTCTTTTGCGAAAAACTCCTCGACCTTTACATCGAAAAGTACCATTTTCGTTACTCACATAATAAAATCCACTTAAAGATTTTATTATCCTTCCTTTTTGCATTTATTCACCACCTTCTTCATAAGGAACTGATTTATCAATAAGAATGTCTTCATCTCTCATCACTTTGTAATCGGCAACTTTTTCAGGTTCAATTGTTAACGTAATCGTATACTCGGTATCCTCCGTAATCTCTTCCTCTTGATATACATCAGAAATTGAATTATTCATATCATCTATATAAATTTTTACTGTTTGAGGTTCTATATCTTCTTCATCCTCTGTATCTTCAAGTGTATATGGAACAGTAAAAGTAACGGAATGTGATAATGGTGGTTTTTCTTCTGGACCTATTGATATATATACATCAACGGTTGCATCTTTTTCTAATTCCGTATTTGTCTCAGGACTTTGGCGAATAACTTCCCCCTCTGGGGTAGAGTCAGAATGTTCTTCGATTTTATTCATAGATAATCCTGCCGTTTCCAAATAATCCCTTGCCTCTTTTTCCGTCATTCCCTTTAAATTATTAAGGCTTACTTTTTCAGGACCGTTACTTATTTCAAATATTACTCTCGTTTCACTTGGTACGACCTCTGTATCAGGTGTCGGCTGAATTTGTGAGATAATCTCATTTACTGGTTTCTCAGAATGTTTTTCATATACAATTACTTCATAGCCTTGTTCTTCTAGAACACGCTTCACTTTACTAAAGTCTTCCCCTACATAATCCTCAAATGGAACGGTTTCTTTTCCATCACTCACATAAACCGTTACTGTTGAATTTTCTTTAACAGTTTTTCCTGCTTTCGGGTCAGTTTTTACGACAAATCCTTCTTCAATATCTTCTGAGAACATAAGCTCTTCCTCTACTTGCAAGTTTATTTCCTCTAAAGCTTCCACAGCTTCTACAACTTCCATCTCAACTAAATCAGGAATCTCAACTTCCTTTGGTTTAAAAATAAAAAATGCCGCAACTGCACTAGCTCCTAACAATAAAAATAATACGAAAAAGATCTTTAGCCATTTTTTCTTCTTCCGTTTCTTTTTAGTTTTTTTCTTTTGTTTATTCTTTTTAGGAGGAACACTTTTCGTTTCTGCATTCGGTTGATGAACAATTGTATCTTCATTTCCATCAAAGGTACTCTCATTATCTGTAATAATAGGTATCGCCTTTGTTTCATCTCCAGCTTCTTCAGGTGGTCTATACTTTTCTTCATTTAGCCGTTCAGGGTCAAGAGCGTAATTCAAACTATTTTCTAGCTCATACACAGTGTTATATCGATGAAATGGATCTTTCGCCATTGCCTTTAAAACGATATTTTCCACACTTTGAGGTATGTCAGGATTTATTTGCTTCACAGATGGGGTGTCACTTTGCAAATGTTTTAAAGCAATAGAGACAGCAGATTGCCCTGAAAAGGGAAGTGCCCGTGTTAAAAGTTCATAAAAGACAATTCCTAATGAATAAATATCTGATTTTTTAGTCGCCATGCCGCCTCTAGCTTGTTCTGGAGATAAATAATGTACAGAACCGAGTATTGAATTCGTTTGTGTTAAAGAAGTTGCGCTCAATGCTACAGCGATACCAAAATCAGTGACTTTCACATTTCCATATGTATCAATCATGATATTCTGAGGTTTTATATCTCGATGTACGATATTGTTTTCATGAGCATGTGTAATGGCCGAAGTGATTTGTTTCATAATAGCAATTGCTTCTCTGACTGCTATTGGTCCAAAACGCTGAATATATTCTTTTAATGTCATCCCATCAACATATTCCATGACCATATACAATATATGTTCTTCTTCACCGACATCATAGATATTTACGATATTAGGGTGAGACAAGCTTGTAGCGGACTGTGCTTCGCGATCAAAACGAGCTATAAATTCCTGATCATTAGCATATTCTAATCGTAGAGCTTTGATAGCCACGTCTCGATTTAAAATAAGGTCTCTCGCTAAATAAACATTAGCCATTCCGCCTCCACCAATTGTTTTTTTAATCTTATATCGTTCATTTAAGAGATGACCATCTAACATGAATCTTCACCAACTTTTTCAGAAGGTTCATAACTAACAATCACAAGTGACACATTATCTTCCCCACCACGCTTATTTGCTAGATTAACTAAATCGGATCCAATCTCTTTAATATCTTTATTACTATCAATATAACCTTTGATTTCATCGTCTAATACTTTGTTTGTCAACCCATCAGAGCATAATAGAATTTTATCATCTTTCTCCCACTCTAATGTTTTGACGTCTGGTACGACTTCGACTTCTGTTCCTAGTGCCTTAAGTAAAACATTTTTTCTAGGGTGGTAATCTGCATCAGCTTTTGATATTTGACCAGAACGAACAAGTTCATTAACAAGTGAATGATCTTCTGTAACTTGGTTAAAACCATTATTATTGAGTAAATAACAACGGCTGTCTCCGACATGAGCAACGGTAATAAATTCATCCGTACAAATTGAAATTACCACGGTCGTCCCCATGCCCTGACATTCCTGTTTATCCTTCGAAGTTTGAAGTATTATTTCGTTTACATCTTTTAATACATTAGTTATCCACTCTTCCGCCTTATCAGGTGCTGTAAATGCTTCAGATACCTTCCATTTTTCACAAATTAATTCTGTAGCCATTTGGCTCGCTACATCCCCAGCCCGGTGACCTCCCATACCGTCTGCAATAATGGCCAGCAGCTGGTTTTCGGTATTATAGAAAACACCACCCGAATCTTCATTATGACTGCGGACTCTACCCTGGTCAGTCAAAAAATGACCTATCATCCTTCCACCCCTTTTATTTAAGAACTTCAAATCAATAAAGACAGAGCTATATACTGATTTAATTGTTACTACCTATTAAACCTTTTTCTTCAATCGAGTCAAGAAAAAACCATCCGATTCACTTGTCTGTGGAAAAAGTTGTAGACCATAGTGTGTTTTACCTGGAGAATCTTTTAGTATATCTGGTAATGTTGCAAAAAAGGTTGGATCAATAGTAAAGTTCTTATGTTTTTCTAAAAATCCTAAAATAACCTCTTCATTTTCTGTTCGATTAATAGTGCATGTACTATATACTAAATGGCCATCCTTTTTTAATAAAGGAGCAATCTCATTAAGTATCTCCAATTGGATTTTTGCGAGTTGATGAATGTCCTTCTCTTCTTTATTAAATTTAATATCTGGCTTCCCTCTTACAACTCCAAAGCCTGTACAAGGGGCATCGACTAAAATCCGATCAAAAGTTTCAGGATCATATTTTTCCGTCAACTTTCTTGCATCACCTTGACTAGCTTCGATAATGGATAATGAAAGCTGTTTTGCCTTGTTTTCTATTAATTTTACTTTTTTATGATGAAGATCGTGAGCTTTAATTAACCCCTGATTTTCCATTTTTTCAGCAATATGTGTTGCCTTTCCTCCTGGGGCACTGCAAGTATCTAAAACCTTCATACCTGGCTTAGCATCAAGCATATCCCCTACTAACATGGAACTCTGGTCTTGGATAGTCAAATACCCTTCTTTAAATAAGGTTGTATGAAATATATTTCCCTTTTTTAAAATAATCCCCTGTTCAGAGATGACAGAAGGTTCCACTTGAAGACCTTCCTCCGTTAGTTTTTTCATTGCTTCTTCCCGAGATATTTTCATAGGTTGTATTCGGATGGAAATAGGTTTGTGTTTTAAATTTTCTTCACATATCTCTTTCGTTAATTCAAATCCATAGTCATTGACCCATTGCTTGATAATCCATTCCGGATGACTTGTTTCTATAGATAGTCTTTTTATAGGATCTTTAATTTTGGATGCATCAGGAACACCTTGCCTTTGGATGTTTCTTAAAACTCCATTTATAAAAGAGGCAATCCCTTTATGTCCTCTCTGTTTAGCAATTTCAACTGCCTCATGAATAATCGCATGTGCTGGTACCTTGTCCAAGAAAACCATTTGATAGACTGACATTCTTAACAGTATGATAACCCATTGTTTTTGTTTCTTTTTTTTATTTATAAATTTACTTAAATAGTAATCTAACGTTATTTTTCGCTGTGTTGTTCCATATACTACCTCAGTCAAAAGACCCTTATCCTTATCCGATAACTTTTTAGACTTTAATTCATTATCAATTAATAAATGGCTATATCCACTTCCTTGCTCGATCCGCAGCAATAGATCAAGCATCGTATTTCTAAGTACATATTTTTCCATCATCTACACACCCATTTTCACACCAATTTTAATTCGATCATTTGAACCTAATAAGTATTCCTTAACTGACATTCTTTTTTTACCTGATGGTTGTATTTCAGTTATTTTGATACCCTTTTTATTACCACATTGTACGATAAACCCTTCATTATTTTTTTCAACAATTTCCCCGGGACTTGCTTCATATTCTTTATCACATCGTTCTGCTTTCCATATTTTCATGTTTTTATTTTCATAAGTTGTGAAAGCAACAGGCCAAGGATTGAGCCCGCGAATTTGATTATATATGTCTAAATCGGATTTGGACCAATCAATTTTTTCTTGTTCCCTTCTAATATTCGGAGCAAATGTGGCTTTTTCTTCATCCTGCTTGATTGGATCTAATTTCTCAGCAAAAAGTGATGGCAGTGTTTCTAATAGCAGATTAGCACCAACTTCTGATAATTTATCATGTAAATTACCAACATTATCGTCATCTTCAATAGGAACCGATGCTTGCGTTAAAATATCTCCTGCGTCCAATTTTTCAATCATATACATAATGCTGATTCCCGTTTCCTTTTTTCCTTCTAAAATAGCGTAATGAATTGGTGCCCCACCACGAAGTTCTGGAAGTAAAGAAGCGTGAACATTGATGCATCCGTATTTCGGAGTCTCTAATAACTCTTTTGGTAAAATCTGTCCATATGCAGCAGTAACAATCAGATCAGGTTCCTCATCAAGAATTCGTTGATAATCATTTTTTATTTTTTCAGGCTGAAAAACGGCTATATCATTTTTTTCCGCTTCCACTTTTACAGGAGGCGCCGTAATAACCTTTTTTCTTCCTTTAGGTCGATCTGGTTGTGTAACTACTAGTTTAATATCATACTCGGATTGAATTAATTTTTGTAAAATAGGTACTGAGAAATCAGGCGTTCCCATATAAACGATTTTCTTCATGTTTCATCTCCCTTTACATTAACTGATATGGTTGCATATCTACTGTAATCGTTAAATCTTCTCTCTGCATTTCTGTATTAAATTGGTCAAGGATTTTTTTAATGTATATTCTCAAGTTTGGTTCATTTTTATACTTTAATATACATTGATATCGATATTTATCTTTTATACGCGCAATTGGAGATGGTGTTGGGCCAAGGACAATTGCATCTTCACTTACACATCGAGATAATAATTGAACAATTTTTTGCGTCGTTTGAATAACTTTAACCTGATTCTGATGTGATACTGTAATTAAAGTCAAAAAGACATATGGTGGATACCTAAAAGTTTTTCTTAATTTCATTTCATATTGAAAAAACTGATTGTAATCGTATTGACTAGCTAAGTTTACACTATAATGATCTGGTGTATATGTCTGAACAATTACTTCACCAGGCAAGTTATGCCTTCCAGCTCTTCCACTAACCTGTGTTAAAAGTTGGAATGTTTTTTCAGAAGCTCTAAAATCGGGTAAATGAAGCATCGAATCAGCACTTAAAACACCAACAAGCGTTACATTTTCAAAGTCGAGCCCTTTCGCAATCATTTGAGTACCTAATAAAATGTCTGCCTCGCCTCGGGAAAACTTATTGAGTAATTTTTCATGAGAGCCTTTTCTCCTTGTCGTATCAACATCCATCCTAATTATTTTAGCTTGTGGAATTAATTTTGTTAATGCTTCTTCTACTCGCTGGGTACCAGTTCCAAAATATCGAATTAATTCACTCTGACATTCCGGGCAAATGCGTGGCATCATTTCTTCATAAGAACAATAGTGACATTTTAACCGGTTACTGTTTTTATGATAAGTTAATGCGATATCACAGTGAGGACATTCTTTAACATGTCCACAATCACGACACATCACAAATGTAGAATAACCTCTACGATTTAGCAAGAGAACAACTTGCTCTCTCTTTTCAAGTGAACGCTCAATTTTTTCCTTTAACTTTCTTGAAAACATCGTTCGATTACCTGCATGTAATTCGTCACGCATATCTACAAGTTCCACTTTAGGGAGGGCCTTATCATTTGTTCGTTTTTTTAAAACCGCTAACTTATAAACGCCCTTCTTTGCTCTTGCATAAGATTCCAATGTCGGTGTAGCACTTCCTAAAACAACCGGACATTCATAATACCTGCCGCGTTTAATAGCTACATCTCTTGCATGATACCTTGGCTGATCTTCTTGCTTATATGAGTTCTCATGTTCTTCATCAATGATGATAATTCCTATATTTTCAAATGGAGCAAAAATAGCCGATCTTGCTCCTACTACAACTTGAACTTCTTTACGCTGCACTTTACGCCATTCATCATATTTTTCCCCACTTGATAAAGCACTATGAAGTACGGCAACATTAGATCCAAACCTTCCTTTAAATCGTTTCACCATCTGTGGGGTAAGTGAAATTTCCGGAACTAGTACGATTGCTTCTTGCCCATTCTCGATTACATCCTGAATTGCTTGTAAATATATTTCCGTTTTTCCGCTTCCCGTAACACCATGTACTAAAAAAACATCGTGTTTCTTATTCGCAATACCTTTCTTAATCGGTTCAATCGCTTGTTTTTGTTCGACTGTTAAATCAAGAGGGGAAGTCTTTTCAAACGAAACATTTTCATAAGGATTACGATAAACTTCAACTTGATAAGATTCAAGTAAGTCTTTGTCAATCAATGATTTTACAGTTGATTGATTTGTTTGCACATGCTCAAGCAGTGCTTTTTGTTCCACTTCTGTCGGATTTTCTATAAAATATTCAAGTATAAGCCGTTGTTTGTTGGCGTTTTTTGGCAAATCCATGCAGGCTTCTTCCAATAAATAAATCTCTTTTTTGGGCTTAATCATTGTTACCCGCTTTTTTGTTACTTTTGACTTCACTAAATAATTTACGGAAATGTCACCATCTTGAATTGCTTTTTGTAATTGATGGTAAGATATAGATGAAAATGTAAATTCTTCATAGGTTATAAAGTCTCGGCCTGCAAATAGAGCTTCTAAATCATCAGGTAAGGCTGCTTTTGTTTCTCGTACTAATTCCTTTTTATATTGTGCCTTTAAAACTTGAGGTAGCATTGCTTGATAAGCAGTAATGTAGAAACTCAATGTATTGTGAGCTAACCATTTTCCCAAATCTATTAACTCATTTGTCAACACAGGAATGAAATCTAGTACTTCAGAGATGGTTTTTAATTTTTCAATAGATGATTCTTCAGTTATTGCTACAACAAATCCCATGATCTTTCTGGGGCCAAATGGCACGGTAACGCGCATACCAGGTAATAATACTCCTTGAAACTTTTTAGGGATAAGGTAGTCAAACGTTTGATTCACCTGCCTCGTTGGAACATCAACTATGACTTGAGCTATATTCACTATTTTTCATCCTTCATATCTTTTCTGATTAGTTTCAGTATTTTTTCGGCTATTTCTCTTTTTGAAGAAAGCCCAATATTCGTTTTACCCAAACCTTTATTCATATAAGTTACAATATTCGTATCTCGTTCAAAACCGGCTCCTTCAGCAGACACATCATTAACTACGATAGCATCCAATTTTTTTTCTTTTAACTTTTTTTGCCCGTATTCTATTACATTAGAAGTTTCAGCCGCAAATCCGACTAAAAATTGATTTGTCTTCTTCTCACCTAATGAAGCTAAAATATCTTTTGTGCGTTCCATTTCTATTGTTAATTGGCTACTGTTTTGCTGCTTTTTCATTTTTTCTTCATAGACTATTTTTGGTCGATAATCTGCTACTGCTGCTGCTTTGATAACAATATCATTTTTCTCAAACTCAGCATGCATTGTGTCATACATTTCTTCAGCAGTTATCACATTGATTCGCTTTATTTTTTCTCTTGATACTTCTAATTGAGCAGGGCCTGATACTAATGTTACTTCAGCTCCAAATTGTGCTGCTACTTCCGCAAAAGCAAAACCCATTTTTCCAGAAGATCTATTTGTGAAAAAACGAACAGGATCCAATTTTTCACGTGTAGGTCCCGCAGAAATCAAAACTTTTTTTCCAGCTAAAAGATTAGAATCTTGTTGATGGTCTTTTATTGCTTTAATAATACTTTCAGGTTCTTCCATACGGCCTTTTCCTATCCATCCACAGGCAAGATATCCTGCCCCGGGTTCAATAAAATGATATCCCCATTTTTCCAATTGCTTCATATTTTTAATAACAGCCGGGTGCTCATACATATTGACGTTCATCGCTGGTGCAATATAAACAGGAGCTTTCGTAGCCAGTAAAAGGCTTGATAGCATATCATTTGCCAGCCCCCCTGCCAGTCTCCCTAAAATATGTGCTGTAGCGGGAGCAATGATTATTAAATCTGCCCAATCCGCAAGATCAATATGAGCGATTTTTTCAGGATCCTTTTCATCAAAAGTATCAATATAAACAGGGTTTCTTGATAAGGCCTGAAAAGTTAATGGTGAAACAAATTCCGTAGCACTATTCGTCATAATTACTTTAACATTAGCGCCTTGCTGGGTTAACTTGCTTGTCAAAGCACAGGCTTTATATGCCGCTATTCCACCTGTGACACCTAGCAATATATTTTTTTCATTTACCATTTTGTATCTCCTTTGTTTTTGTATGAAAGTATCTATCATATTTATAACATAGAATGAGTTAAGAATCGCATATTGTTTATATTATACGAATTCGAATATCAAGAAAAAACCCCCGCTTTTTTTGCGAGGGAATTACTTGTTGGTAGAAAAGAGTTTTAAATTATGGCACTTTGGTTATCGAATCTTCAATAATAGCCACATTTAAGTCCGAGTTTTACCCCTCATGATTTTAAGTATTAAATCAAGTGAAAAAACACGTCACTATAATAATCTTGAGGGCTGACCAAAAAAATTGAACTGAATTTGAACTTTTGGTTTACTTTTCTTCTATAGTTAATTTACCTTGTTGAATTTCTTCAAGAGCCATACCTATATATGTTTTTGATTTTGGTTCTTCTAACTGACTGCTCTCCGTTTCTCGAATCTGCCTTGCCCGTTTAGCTGATAAAATAACTAAAGAATATTTTGATTTGATTTTTTCCTGGAGTGAATCAATAGATGGTTCTAACAAATTTATTCCTCCTCTAATATCTTTTTATATTGTTTTGCGATTCTTTCACGCCTGCAGTGCTCACTTTGAATAATGGATTTAATTTTGTCCACAGCTCGATGTACATTGTCATTTACAACAACATAATCATAAGCATCCATTAGTTCGATTTCTTTTTTCGCTTCCTTTAATCGATTCATTACTAAATCGTTTGATTCAGTACCTCGATTCACAATTCTGTTTTTTAATTCATCCAAACTAGGTGGAAATAAGAAAATAAATACTCCATTTGGATAGTTTTCTTTCACTTGAAGTGCCCCTTGCACTTCTATTTCTAGGAATACATCATACCCTTTATTCAACATATTTTCAACATATTCCCTAGGTGTTCCATAATAATTATTAACATACTGCGCATATTCTAACATTGCATTATTTCGAATTAACTGTTCGAATTCTTCTTTCGTTTTATAAAAATAATCTACTCCATCCACTTCACCAGGGCGCTTATTTCGGGTGGTCATCGATATAGAGTATTTTAGATCTTTTTTTTGTCTAAATAATTCTTTTCTAACTGTGCCTTTCCCTACACCGGAAGGACCAGATAATATATATAATATACCTTTTTCTTTTGCAATCAATCTATTTCCTCCTATAGTTTTCTTCGGCACATGACCTCATTCTTCAGGATATTCGTCGTGGGTCAATACTCTTTGACCAACCGTCTCAGGTTGAACAGCGGATAAAACGACATGATCACTGTCCGTTATAATAACTGCTCTTGTTCTTCTTCCATATGTAGCATCTATTAATTTATTTCGATCTCTTGCAACTGAAATAATTCTTTTTACTGGTGCGGATTCTGGTGCTACAATCGAAATAACTCGATTCGCTGATACAACATTTCCAAACCCTATATTAATTAATTGTAAACCCATTATTTTCCCCCTAGTGTTTTATATATCTTTTCCATTTCTCTCTCTATATAAAATGACGTTTATTCGATATTTTGAATCTGTTCTTTAATTTTTTCTAGCTCGCTTTTAATTTTAATGGTCCATTGACTAATTAAATGGTCTGTTGATTTGGAACCAACTGTATTGATCTCCCTATGCATTTCCTGAATAATAAAATCTAACTTTCTTCCTATCGCCTCATTTAATTCGATTGTTTCATTAAAATGTGTGATATGACTCTCTAATCGTGTAATTTCTTCACTAATGTCCCCTTTTTCAGCAAGCAGAGCAATTTCTTGAAAGAAAGACTGAGAATTAACATCAATAGACTTCTCTGTATATTCAATGATTCGTTCAAGGATTCTTTCCCGATATTCATTAATCACTTGCGGCCTGCGTTCTTTTATTAATGATAACATATTTTCGGTTGAAATTATTCTATTTTTAATATCAAATAATAAATCCTTTCCTTCCTCTTTACGCATATTTAATACTTGTTCTGAAACTATATTTATGCTTTCTAATATAGATGTAACAAGCTCGGTAGGTTGTTCATTATCCTCCTGAACAATAAATACTTCAGGTATCGAGGATAACAAATGAATGGGGTTTCCTTCTAAATTATAGCGTTTTTTGGCTAATTCATATTGCTCCATATACTGATCCATTAATGACCAATCAGTAACCAACGTTTTCTTTCCAAAATGTTCACCCGTGAAATTAAAATAAACTTCGATTCTTCCTCTTTCAAAATAGGTTTTAATAATCTTTTTTATTTTATCTTCCATAAAATTTAAGGTATGTGGTAATTTTAATTGAATATCAAGAAAACGATGGTTTACACTTTTCATTTCTACAGTGTAGTGAGTATCACCTATATATACTGATTCCACGCCATACCCCGTCATGCTTCTTGCCACTAATATCACTTCCAAAAAAATCAAATATATTTCATTATAACAATGAAAATCAAAAGAGCAAAAAGAAAAAACCTATGCTAATCCTAGTTATTAGCATAGGCTTTATATCTTTATTTTTCATCTTTTTGTAAACCAAATGAAACCGTTGGAATAGCGCTTAAGCTGAGAATGAGCATCCAATCACGAAAATCTATAGCTGTTGTATGGAATATTGGTTGTAAAGGTTCAAAATAAACAACAACTAACAATAGCAGAACCGATGAAATAACAGCTAGTACTAAATAAATATTTTCAAAAGGATTCCTATCAAAAATCGAATGGGCATTACGACAATCAAATACATGGATAAGCTGTGCCATAACTAGTGTAGTGAAAGCGATAGTTCGTGCATACGTTAATTGATCTGGATTACTATTATAAGTAATGATAAAGGCGATTAAGGTTACAATTCCAATTAAAAATCCACGACTTATTATTTTATATCCCAGTCCCCTGGCGAATATTCCTTCTTTCGGATCTCGAGGACCCCTTTTCATAACATCTTTCTGGGTTTTATCAAGTCCAAGAGCCATCGCAGGAAGACCGTCTGTAACTAGATTTACCCAAAGAATTTGCACAGGTACTAAAGGCAGTGGCATTGCTAGTAACATTGCAAAAAGCATTACTAATATTTCACCAACATTGGAAGCTAATAAATATCTGACGAATTTACGGATATTTTCGTATATATTTCTTCCTTCTTTAATTGCTGATTTAATCGTTGCAAAGTTATCATCCATTAATACTAAGGAAGATGCCTCTTTCGTAACATCAGTACCATTTAAGCCCATACTGATTCCGATATCACTTGCTTTAATGGCTGGTGCGTCATTAACCCCGTCTCCTGTCATGGCAACAATATGACCTTTATCTTGAAAAGCTTGTACAATCTTCAGTTTATGTTCCGGTGTTACCCTGGCAAAGACATAAACATCCTCTATAATCTCTTCTAATTCATCAAGGGACATTTGATTTAATTGTCTTCCTTCAAGAACTAGTCCATCTTCAGGCAAAACCTCTAACTCCTTTGCTATTGCCTGAGCTGTTTTAGCATGATCCCCAGTAATCATTACTGTTTTTATACCGGCTTCTTTACATTCTTTGATAGCAGCTTTTACTTCTTTTCTAGGAGGATCTATCATTCCATATAGTCCGATAAAGTTTAAATCTTTCTCTAAAAATTCTTCATTTAATGATGTATCTTTCTTTAATGGCTTCATGCTAATTGCAATCGTCCTTAAAGCTTTATCTGCCATTTTATCTATCGCGTCATCAATTTCCGCTTGAATCTTTGGTTTAAGTAAACTTGAGGTTTCTTTGTTTGTCCAATAAGTACATCGTGGAAGCAAAACATCTGGAGCCCCTTTTGTAATTAAAAAGCGCATTTGATTTTCATCTTCCACAACAACACTCATCATTTTACGATTGGAATCAAATGGGATTTCTTTGATGATACGGTAGTTTTCGCCTATCATTGCAGATAACCCTAATTTTCTTGCTGCAATAATTAACGCTCCATCTGTTGGATCTCCTTCTACATTGTATTTCCCTTTTTTTACATATAAAGATGCATTATTACAAAGCATCCCATACAATAGCATGGAACGTAGATTAGGATGTGATTGATCTACTTTTTTATTATTTAACTGAATGTCTCCTGTTATATGATATCCATCTCCAGTTACATTTAGAAATTCACCATTCAAATATATTTCTTTTACAGTCATTTGATTTTCTGTCATCGTTCCTGTTTTATCAGAACATATTATAGAAGCAGATCCTAATGTCTCAACAGCAGATAATCTTCTTACAATCGCTTTTTTTCGTATCATTCGTTGAACACCTAAAGATAGAGCAACTGTAACAATTGCCGGTAATCCCTCTGGTATAGCAGCAACTGCCAATGAAATACCTGCCAAAAACATATTATAAATAGGATGTCCCTGATATATTCCGACTGCAACAACAAGAAACGTTAAAAATATAGCCACGGCAATTAAAACTTTTCCAAGTTCTGCAAGTTTACGTTCTAATGGGGTCACAACTTTTTCTGTATTTGCTATTAAGGAGGCTATTTGTCCCATTACAGTATTCATTCCAGTTCCAACAACAATTCCTATTCCAGATCCTCTTGTTACAAGTGTTCCTTTAAATCCCATATTTACCTGGTCTTGAGCATCTAAATGATCCTGTTCAATAGATGAAGCATGTTTTACAACTGGAAGTGATTCTCCAGTTAAAGCAGATTCTTCTGTTTCTAAACCAGATGCTTTTACAATTCTTATATCAGCTGGAATACGGTCACCGCTATTAATTTTAATGACATCTCCCACTACGACCTTACTGGAATATATCTTTTCCCATTTTTTATCACGAAACACATTTGCGACAGGAGCAGCTAATTCTTTAAGTTTAGAAAGTGAATTTTCAGCTTTTTGTTCCTGAAAAAAGCCTAAAAATCCATTCAATAACACAATTATCATAATTGCAATAGCATCAATATACTCTCCTAATATCCCAGCAATTAATGTAGCAGCTAAGAGCACAAGTACCATGAAATCTTGAAATTGTTTTATGAAAAGAAGCCATTTTGACGTTTTTTGTTGCTCCTTTAATGTATTTGGACCAAATTTTTTTCTACGTTCTAAAACTTGCTTGGAAGATAGTCCACGTTTTGTACTCACATGTAACTTTTGTTCCACATGTTCCACGTCTATTTGATACCATTTTTCCAAATCGCATTCCTCCATGTCTATAAGCACATTTAATATTGAATACTAGACAGACTTTTTATATTACTCACTTACTTATTCGATATCTATGCAGACTCGTCCAAAATAATGCTATAATTACAATGAGGTGAAAATATGCCATTCGATGGAATTGTTACAAAAGCAGTTACTGAAGAATTACAAACTGAACTTACTAATGGAAAACTAACTAAAATACATCAACCAACTGATACCGAATTAGTTCTTACTGTTCGAAATAATCGAGTAAATCATGTTTTGTTAATGTCGATTCACCCAACATACGCCAGGTTGCATTTAACTAACGACACTTATCAAAACCCTAAAGAACCACCGATGTTTTGTATGGTGTTACGTAAACACTTGTCAGGAGCAATTTTAGAAGAAATTGAACAAATAGGTATGGAACGTATTGTATTATTCAAGTTTAGAGCGAGAAATGAAATTGGTGATATTTCCTATAAAACACTTATTATGGAAATCATGGGTCGTCACTCAAATCTTATTTTAATAAATCCCGAGAATAACAAAATAATTGATAGTATAAAACACGTATCCATGTCACAAAATCGATATAGGACAATCTTACCTGGAGCAGAATATAAATTTCCGCCACAACAAGAAAAGCTAAATCCACTTGAAATAGATGACGAATCATTTATTAAAAAACTCGACTTTAATACTGGAAAAATGCATCAGCAAATTGTAAATTTCCTTACAGGTGTATCACCTTTTATGGCAAAAGAAATCATCCACAGGACTGGACTTGGTTCAATGGACGTTTATCGTGATGTGTTTTTAAAGTTTCAAAACAAGCTGAAGAGTAAAGAATATTATCCGGCAATCTATTCAACTCCAAAGGAGGAGTTTCATGTACTTAAGATGACATCATTAGAGGACAAACATGAAACATTTTCTTCCACGAGTCAAATGCTGGATCGATTTTATTCAGGTAAAGCTGAACGTGATCGAGTTCAGCAACAAGCAAGAGATTTATCACGTTTTATAAAAAATGAAATGAATAAAAATAACCGTAAATTAAAGAAACATAATCAAACGCTCAAAAAGGCTGAAAAAGCAAAAGACTACCAGAAACGAGGTGAATTACTAACTGCTCATATGCATATGGCTTCTACTGGAGACAAAGAAATAACAGTTATTGACTACTACGATCCAGACCAAAATGAAATGACTATACCGCTCGATCCGGATAAAACACCTAATGAAAATGCGCAGCAATATTTCAAAAGGTACCGTAAATTAAGTACATCCAAAAAGGTAATTGAAAAAGAAATCATAAGAACTGAGGAGGAAATAGATTACTTTGAACGGTTATTACAACAAATAGAGGCTGCAAGTTTAGAGGATGTAGAAGAAATTCGAGAGGAACTTCGTGAAGAGGGTTATTTAAGAAAACGAAACAACAAAAAAAGGAAGAAAAAACAAACGAAGCCAACTCCAGAACAATATCGTTCCTCAGACGGCACAGACATTCTAGTAGGTAAAAATAACAGGCAAAATGAATATGTAACGATGAGAATTGCACACCGAAATGACGTTTGGCTGCATACAAAGGATATACCTGGTTCACATGTTGTGATTAGGGAACAAAATCCTAGTGAAGAAACTTTATTAGAAGCAGCACAATTAGCTGCTTATTTCAGTAAAGCAAAAGAGTCATCATCTGTTCCAGTAGATTATACAAAAATTCGGCATGTAAGAAAGCCAAATGGCGCGAAACCAGGATTTGTAACCTACGATAATCAAAAAACCTTATTCGTTACTCCAAGTAGCGAAATTGTTAAAAAACTAAAAGCATAAAAAAGATGGTCTTTAGTTTGAGACCATCTTTTTATTCACTATTTATTTTTAATTAAACAGCTTCAGGATGCAATTCAACATCGATATTTCCTCTTGTTGCTTTAGAATATGGACAGCCTTGATGCGCTTTCTTTGCTAAATCTTCAGATTCCTCTTGATTAACACCTTTTACTTTAATATATAATTTAGCAGCAATTTTAAAGCCATTGTCCTCAAGGTCTTTACAAAAGCTTATTTCTGCAGTCGTCTCAGAATCAACTTCTTTATTTTCCTTGGAAGCAGCCAAATTTAGGGTCGCGTCAAAACAAGCAGAATATGCAGCGGCAAATAATTGTTCAGGATTGGAACCCTTACTTTCTGTATTCATACCATTTGCTGGATTCACTAAATCAAAATCAATCAATCCATCAGCTGATTTAACATGACCTTCACGACCATTTTTTGCGGTTGCGGAAGAAGTAAAGATAACATTACTCATAACAAAACTCTCCTTTTTTTATTATCACCTGTAAAATAACTATTCCTCAGATGAATTAATTTAAAACATCAGTCTAAAAAAGATTGTTTTGTTAGTATTTTTATAAACTCATCTACTTGTGGAAGCTCCCGAACCCCTTTTTGAAAACACACCCATGTGTCCCTTGTAACAGGCTTATTATTTAATAACAAAGGTCTATTTGGATATTTTTCCTTCATTGATTCTGAAACACTTTCTGGTAAAACCGCCATACCAATTCCTTGTTTCATAAATTGTTTACATGTTTCAATTTGGTCCACTCTTATTGTTTTTAAAGGTTTTATTTCATGATTATGGTGATAAAGCCAATTATCAACCAGCTCGTGCATACTGTCATCACTTTTAAATGAAATAAGCGGTCGTTCCTTCATTTTTCCATTGTCTGGGAATGGCACTGTATCAAATATATAAAGGGGATCCGCGAATAATTTAACATATTCACTCTCTTTTAATGATTCACCGCGAATAATACATACATGATAATCTTGATAATTTTGTTTAATATCTTCACTTATCCCTGTTACAAGATCAATAGTTACTTTAGGAAATCTGGTTATATACTTTCCTAGTATTGACGGTAGAAAACGCTGACTAATTAATGAAGAACAAGCAATTGATAACGTTCCCTGGACTTCTTTACTGTTTACAGCTAATTTATTTTTTATTGATTGTTCTCGTTCAATAACTTCTCTTGCATGGTTTAAAATTAATTCCCCACTAGAAGTTAAAACAAGTTGTTTTGGTCTTCTAATAAAAATTTTTTCATTAAAATAATTCTCAATAAATTTTAATCGTTGGGTTACCGCTGGCTGGGATATTAAAATTTTTTTCGCGGTTCCTCGAATAGTCCCAATTTCGTTCAGTTTTAATAATAATTCATAATCAGAAATTTTCATTATCCCAATTTCATTCCTATCTATAAGTAATTGTTATTTATTAAAATTATATACTATTATTTTTCTTATTACATTAAAAAAAATATATAAAAACGTTAAACACCTCTCATTATTAACAAGAAGTATTTAACGTTATGTTTTTTGCTGTAAGATTTCCTAATATATAGTTGTTATTGACACAAAATCCATAAACTGCGACATAAAATAACTTTCTTCTCGTCCTATTAAAGTGAGTGTTAGTCCAACCGCTACGGAAAAAACACTGCGCTTTCCGCGGACGCTGCTGAGCCTCCTCGTGCTAAGCACTGCGGGGTCTCATCTAGGCTTTACCTCCCGCTGG
>Ga0079226_10001196_pt1 | contig 19766 bp, 18 predicted proteins | sample Poulit2014_FD_76345 | JGI IMG/M metagenome (GOLD analysis project Ga0079226, IMG submission 76345) | Agricultural soil microbial communities from Georgia to study Nitrogen management - Poultry litter 2014 | ecosystem: Environmental > Terrestrial > Soil > Agricultural land | place: USA: Georgia... | reverse complement strand
ATCGAGCGGTGGTTCCCGCAATGAAATGCTCTATTAATTTAGTCTGTTTCTGTTGGCTTAATCTACTTTTTCTCATAACATAAATAATACCTTAAAAGGTGTTATCTATGTCAGCCCCAAATAATATTACAGAATCTTTGACGAAATTTTACCGCTTTACTCACGAGCAATTTATAGCTGCAACTATTTACAACTACAATAAGTTTGAGAAAAACGTCTTTGTAAGACAAGCATGCTATCGCGATATTACTGAACAAAAAAAGTATTTCCCTACCATGAGAATACGAATTTAAACCAAACTCACTATGCTGCTATAAATCGTTCACTATAGGCTATGGCGCTGACGATAAGCTTCCGCTAAAGTCACACCTGTTGCAACGGAAACGTTTAAACTTTCGATCTCGCCTTCCATGGGAATTTTCACAATAAAATCACAATGTTTTTCAGTTAAGCGACGAATTCCTGAACCTTCTGATCCCATAACAATCGCAATAGGCCCTCTAAAGTCTGCACTGAAAATCGTTGTTTCACCACCGCCGGCAAGCCCTGAAACCCAAATACCGCGCTCTTTAATCTTCTCTAACATTCTTGAAAGGTTCGTGACTTCGATAAAGGGAATGCGCTCTGAGCTACCACTCGATACCTTACGGACAATCGGTGTTAAACTACAAGCATTATCTTTAGGAACAATTACCGCATCCACGCCGAATGCTTCAGCACTTCGCAAGCAAGCACCCACATTATGTGGATCTTGTACTTCATCCAAAATTAATAAAAACGGGTGGTGCTCTATACGATCCAAAAGTTTATAGAGATAATCTTCGCTCTCAGCACCACGCACTTCAATTTGCGCAATAATCCCCTGATGTCTTGAATCTTGTACTAATTTCTCAATCGTCTGTTGATCAGCACGTTCATAACGAATATTAAATTCATCTAATAAATCATATAACGTTTGCATGCGCTTATCTTTACGAGCTGGGTCTAACATCACGCGGATCACTCGATCTTCTCTAATTGCTGCTTCTACCGCATGAAACCCATAAATCCACTCTTGTGCCATCTCTTACTATCTCTCTTTAAATACACGACTGAAAATGAAGCCTTTAATTATCGCATGTTTCTTTCTCTAACGCAGATTCTATTGCTATCGGATGTCACTTTTAGCACTAAGAACTAGTGCTACCATATTTTTATGAAAAATGTTCCTACACAAATCAAAAATATAACTAATAAAAAAATATTTTCTATTGAATATTACAATATTATTTTAAAATGATTTACAATAATAAACACTCACTCTCTTTCTATTAAGGGCCGCTTATGGAACTCGATCCTATCCTTCTCGCGCGAATACAGTTCGCTATTAATATTTCGGTACATATTCTATTTCCTAGTATTACCATCGCACTAGGATGGATATTACTTTTCTTTAAACTTCGTTATCAAAAAACACAAAACATACAATGGCTTAATGCTTATAATTTTTGGGTGAAAATATTCGCTCTTAGCTTTGCTATTGGTGTTGTAACCGGCGTCACTATGAGCTTCCAGTTCGGCACAAACTGGCCAGGATTCATGGAAAAAGCGGGAAATATAGCAGGCCCATTACTGGGATATGAAGTGCTTACGGCATTCTTCCTAGAAGCAACTTTCTTAGGCGTAATGCTCTTTGGACAAAAGCGTGTTTCACCATTTATCCATAATCTCGCAACCTTCTTAGTAGCGGTTGGTACAACTTTCTCGGCATTTTGGATTATCGCCCTCAACTCATGGATGCAAACACCGGCAGGCTATGAAATGATTGACGGCGTTGTTCATGTAACAAGTTGGTGGGATGCGATCTTTACACCATCATTCTTAACGCGTCTTGCGCATATGTTACTTGCCTCGGGATTAACCGCGACATTTATTGTTGCCGGTATTTCTGCTTATCAAATCATGAAAGGTGATCCTGCTGGAGCAACTCGTAAATCTCTCAATGTTTGCGTCATCGTTGCCGCAATTTTAATCCCTATCCAAATTTTCATTGGCGATCTCTCTGGTCTTTTGGTGAAAGAACATCAGCCAGATAAATTAGCAGCTATTGAGGCCATTTGGGAAACAGAAAGCCCAGCAGGTTTAAGCATTATTGCTTTCCCTAATGAAAAAACTCGTAGTAATGATTTTGATCTTAAAATTCCTCATTTAGGAAGTATTATTCTTACTCATACTTTTGATGGCGAAATTAAAGGTTTAAATGAATTTAAAGAACATCCACCCGTCGCGATTGTATTCTGGAGCTTTAGAATTATGGTCGGAATCGGACTATTAATGCTACTTGTTTCTTGGACTGGCGCAGTACAACTCATTCGTAAAAAAGAGATTGGTCCCAAAATGATCAAGGTATTCTTCTTCATGACATTCTCCGGTTGGGCTGCCGTATTATTTGGTTGGTATGTAACAGAAATCGGCCGTCAACCATGGGTTGTGTATGACTTAATATCTACTGCGGAAACGGCTGCACCGCACGGGGTTACTGTGATGACTTCATCGCTACTCATTTATTGTTTAATCTATATTTTTGTGTTGATTAGCTACTTCTCTGTACTCTTCTATCTTGCAAATAAAACGATTAAGAACAATATCGCTGCAGAAAAACAAGGAGCGTAATTATGGATGCGACAACAATTTTACCTGTGATTTTTTCTGGCTTAATGTTTGCTGCCGTCTTCTTCTATATCATTTTTGATGGTTATGATCTTGGCGTTGGTCTTCTCTTTCCTTTCATGAAGAAACGTGAAGATCGTGACAAAATGGTAGCAACAGTTGATCCTTTTTGGGATGCTAACGAAACGTGGATTGTTCTCGGTATCGGCGTGATCTTTATCGCCTTCCCGAAAGCCTATGGTGACATATTGGTTGCACTATATATTCCAACGGTAACTATGCTCGCCGGGCTTATTCTTCGTGGTGCCGCTTTTGATTTTAGAAGCACGGCAAAAGAACACCACAGACCTATGTGGGATAAACTCTTCTGCCTTGGTTCTTATATTGCAACAATCTCGCAAGGTATCATGGTCGGCTTATATGCAACAGGCTTAAATCATACGCCCGCAAATTGGCTCTTCGCGATTTGTATCGGCATTTCTCTCTGTTTTGGGTATGTCATTCTTGGTTCTGCTTGGCTTATATTCAAGTCAGAAGGTCATATTCGTCTCTTTGCCACTAAAGCGATTAGACACTCAATCTTCCTTGCTTTTCTAGCTATTGTGCTTGTTTCTATGGCGATGCCATATACAAGTCCTTTAATCTTCCAAAAATGGTTCTCCATGCCGAATATGATCTATTTAGCGCCAATTCCCTTACTATGCTTGATTCTTGCTTTCATCATCTTCAAAAACTTACGTTTCATTGAAAATGATCAAACTTATAAACGTGATTGGGTTCCTTATCTTCTTACTGTCCTCATTGTCCTTTGCACATTCATCGGTTTTGGTTATAGCATGTTCCCTTATATCATGATTGATAAACTCACAATCTGTGAAGCAAGTGCCGCACCCAAATCTCTTGAATTTGTCCTCTGGGGCGTTGTTTTAGTATTGCCGCTAATTTTGCTCTACACATTCTACGTTCACAAAATATTTGGCGGTAAAATCGTACATGATGAAGAGGTAGGTTACTAATTCAGGCTACGAAAACAATTTTCACATAATCTCAAAAGAGCACTTTACCAGTGCTCTTTTTTTATTGATTTATTAAGGCGTAATATCATTAGCTTTAGGCTTTATAATTATTTTGATTTAAAACAACAATGCAGATACTAGTGAAAAGCAACAAAATAGCCCGATTTTTGAAAATTTAGGACATAAAAAAGAGTGACTATAATCAGCCGCTCTTCTTGTAATTCCAATATCTAATATGAATGAATATTAGTTACGATCCATTGCATTTAAATCTTCAAAAGCAACGATCACACGATCGATTAAGCTTAATTGACCTTTACGTAACCACGCACGTGGATCATAGTATGATTTATTTGGACCAAATGGGTCTTTTGGATTTCCTAACTGACCTTGGAGATAACCTTCGTTCTCTTTGTAATAGTTAAGGACACCTTCCCAAGTTGCCCATTGTGTATCTGTATCAATGTTCATTTTGATAACGCCGTAACCAATCGCTTCACGGATATCTTCTAAACTTGAACCTGAACCACCGTGGAATACAAAATCAAGCGATTCTTCTGGAAGATTAAATTTCTCAGAAACATATTTTTGTGAGTTATCTAAAATCTCTGGCTTAAGCTCTACGTTACCTGGCTTATAAACACCATGAACGTTACCGAATGATGCCGCGATTGTGAAACGTGGGCTGACTTTGCTCAGCTCTTCATAAGCATAAGCAACGTGCTCTGGTTGTGTATAAAGAAGCGCGTTATCTACAGATGTATTATCAACACCATCTTCTTCACCGCCGGTAATTCCTAATTCGATTTCAAGCGTCATTCCAAGCTTATCAAGGCGCGCTAAATATTCTGCACATGTCGCAATATTGTCTTCTAATGATTCTTCTGAAAGATCGATCATATGTGAAGAGAAAAGTGGCTTACCTGTTTCCGCAAAGAATTTTTCACCAGCTTCTAAAAGCCCATCAATCCATGGGAGAAGTTTACGCGCAGCATGGTCCGTATGTAAAATTACTGGAACACCATATGCTTCAGCCATCTCATGAACGTGTTTCGCACCTGAAACTGCGCCTAAAACTGCTGCTTCATGTCCGCCATTTCCTGGAAGTTTCAAACCACGACCCGCGTAGAATTGTGCACCCCCATTTGAGAATTGAATAATCACTGGTGAATTTGCTTTTGCAGCAGCTTCTAAAACACCATTAATTGATTCTGTGTTAACAACGTTAATTGCCGGCAATGCAAAGTTATTCTCTTTTGCAATTGCAAATACTTTTTGAACATCATCACCAAAAAGAACACCTGGTTTTACGACATCAAGCACTTTTGCCATACTACATTTCTCCTACAAGAATTTTAAACAGCCTTATTCTACCGTGTATAAAAGCGTAAATCTACCAAGCTATTCAGATATTTTATGAAGCAATGAACAATAAAACTACAACGTATTAACAACACGAAGAAAAACCACTCATGAAATAGTTTTCCATGAGTGGTTTTTAAAATTCACTGCCCATCAACAGCTCATAAATAAACGTTGATAAAGCTTTATGAATTACATTCAAAACAAAAGTTCATGAACATAGTCCGCTCGCATTCAATAAGCCGCTCAGAAGAGTTGTTGAAACCGTGAAAATAATAAAGCCTATTAAAAAATAGGCTCTAAAATTTATGAATATTTCATATCAGATAGATACTCAAAATATTATTCAGTAAGAAGACCATCTTTAATGAAAAGCTGACGTAGATTCTCAAGGGCTTTTTCGGTTCGTTCATCTTCAACAATCAATCCAAAGCGAACATACCCTTCTCCACCTTGCCCAAAACCAATTCCGGGAGCCACGGCAACAGACGCTTCCTTAATGAGCTTTTCAGCAAACTTCATAGAACCCAATGATTGATAGGCTTCTGGAATTTTTGCCCATAAGAACATGGATGCTTTCGGTTTTTTTACATCCCAACCAATTGAAGAGAGTCCTTCACAAAGTAAATTGCGGCGATTTTGATAACGCAAACGAATCTCTTCAACACAATCTTGCGGTCCTGTTAAAGCAGTCACTGCCGCATGTTGAATCGGTGCAAATGAACCGTAATCCAAATAAGATTTCATCTTTGTTAATGCCGCAATAAGAGTAGGATTACCCACCATAAATCCTACTCTCCAACCCGCCATATTATAGCTTTTTGAAAGTGTGTAAGATTCAACAGCAATCTCTTTTGCCCCTTCTACTTCTAAAATAGAGGGTGCTTTATAACCATCAAAGGACAGATCGGCATATGCTAAATCATGCACAATCCAAATACCATGCTCTTTCGCAATCTTCACAATACGCTCAAAGAATGCTAAATCCACACATTCTGATGTCGGGTTTGAAGGGTAGTTTAGAAATAGCATTTTCGGTTTCACCGAAGATTCTGCGATTACCTTTTTCAAATTGGACTCAAAATCATCTTCAGGACCTGCAGGAATATTCACAACCGTTGCACCAGCAATAATTGGACCGTAAGGATGAATCGGATAGGCAGGATCTGGCACTAGTACCACATCACCCTTTTCTAAAGTCGCTAATGTTAAATCCGCTAATCCCTCTTTCGATCCAATGGTATAGATCGCTTCTGTTTCAGGATTCAGATCAACATTATACTTCTCTTTATACCAATTGCAGATCGCATCACGGACAGAAACGATCCCCTTTGAGGCTGAGTAACGATGATTGGCTCCTTCTCTGGCCGCTTCTACCATGGCGTCAACAATATGTTTAGGCGTTGGTTGATCGGGATTGCCCATTCCGAAATCAATCACATCTTGTCCGGCTGCCGCGGCCTCGGCTTTTAGCTGATCAATCACACTAAAAACATACGGCGGCAATAGGTCAAGACGTTTGAAGTCTGTAGAAGGTTGCTGTGACATGGAGTTCCTCATTTGCTCAAAGTTAAATTTATTAGTTTTGTTTTATACTTAAACTCGTTAAAATCAGTCAGCATTTCATCCACTAAAATGGTCTTTTTAGCGGCATTAAAAAGTAATAAGAAATAAATCTCTGACTACTTCGCAAATTACTAGTGTTTTAAGAGGTTGTCAATCTCTTGCCCTACACAATTTATTTTACAAATAAAGCATCTGTCATCAACCCATCTAAAATCCGCATTTATAGCGGAACGAGAGAGATTCTTTACAATTTCTCATAAAATAAATTAACTCAATAAAAATATGCAAAATGCGCTATAATGCTCGCCTATAAAATAGACAACCATATTCGATCGTCTAACCAATGTCTTCGGTTAGGCAACTTAGACTTAAAGAAGAGAAAATGATAGATAAATTAAGAAATATTGCCATCATCGCTCACGTTGACCATGGTAAAACAACCCTCGTTGACCAGCTTCTTAAAAGCTCAGGAACATTTGATGCTAGAGAAGAGATCGCGGATCGTGTGATGGACTCTGACCAGCTTGAGAAAGAGCGCGGAATTACCATTCTTTCAAAAAATACTGCCATCAACTGGAAAGATTACCGAATCAATATCGTGGATACACCAGGACATGCTGACTTTGGTGGCGAAGTAGAACGTGTTCTCTCAATGGTAGACTCAGTACTTCTTCTAGTTGACTCAGTAGAAGGCCCAATGCCACAAACACGCTTCGTAACACAAAAAGCATTTGCTATGGGCTTTAAACCTATCGTTGTGATCAACAAAATCGACCGTCCAGGCGCTCGTCCTGATTGGGTTTTAGACCAAACATTCGAACTTTTCGATAATCTTGGTGCAACTGATGAACAGCTCGACTTCCCTGTTGTTTATGCTTCAGGTTTAAATGGCTTTGCTGGCTTAACAGATGATGTTCGTAGCGGCGACTTTGAGCCACTTTATCAAGCGATCGTTGATCACGTTCCAGCGCCCGATGTTGAAGTCGATGCGCCATTCCAGCTTCAAGTATCATCACTCGACTATAACTCTTATGTCGGTGTCATCGGCGTTGGCCGTATTAAGCGCGGTAAAGTTCATAAAGGCATGTCTGTTTCAGTCATTGATACCGAAGGCAAAAAACGCTCTGGTAAAATCCAGCAGATCCTAGGTTTCCATGGCTTAAATAAAATTGAATTTGATTCAGCACAAGCAGGCGATATCATCAGCTTTACAGGTTTAGATCCTCTCTTTATCTCAGATACGATTTGTGATCCACAACACGTTGAAGCGTTACCGGCATTAACGGTTGATGAACCCACCGTTTCGATGATGATTCAAGTCAATACTTCTCCGTTTGCGGGTAAAGAAGGTAAATTCGTTACTTCACGCCAAATTAAAGAGCGCTTAGAAGAAGAGTTGATTCACAACGTGGCACTTCGTGTAGAAGCCACAGATAATGCAGATGTATTCAAAGTATCGGGTCGTGGTGAGCTTCATCTTTCAGTATTAATTGAAAATATGCGTCGCGAAGGTTACGAAATGGCGGTGGGTCGTCCGCAAGTTATTATTCGTGAAGAGAATGGGGTTAAAACAGAGCCTTATGAAACACTCATGTTTGATATCGAAGAACGTCACCAAGGCGATATCATGGAACAAATGGGTAATCGTTTTGCGGAACTTAAAGATATGGTTCCTGATGGCAAAGGTCGTATTCGCTTAGAATATATGATTCCATCACGTGGATTAATCGGTTTCCAAACGGAGTTCATGACACTTACAAGCGGCACAGGCTTAATGTTCCATAACTTTGATCATTATGGTCCAATTAAAAAAGGTTCTGTAGGTCAACGTCAAAATGGAGTTCTCATCTCAAATGGTCAAGGTAAAGCACTTGCCTATGCCCTCTTCAACCTTCAAGATCGTGGTCGCTTATTTGCAAGCCATGGTGATGAGATTTATGAAGGTCAAATCATCGGGATTCATAGCCGTGATAATGACTTAGTCGTAAATGCGCTTCGTGCCAAACAGCTCACAAATATCCGTGCAGCAGGTACAGATGAAGCATTAACACTTGTAACGCCAATCAAACTCACGCTTGAACGTGCGATCGAGTTTATCGATGACGATGAGTTAGTAGAAGTAACACCAAAATCAATCCGTATTCGTAAACGTTATCTCTCAGAAGCTGATCGTCGTAAGAATCAACGCGCAGCAAAAGATGAGTAAGTAAGCAGATACTAATCAAATGATCTTATAAAAACTAAAACCGCTCATTTATTGAGCGGTTTTTTATGTTCTATTCACAAGCAATAAGACAAATAGAATCAAATACCTATAAAGATATCTTGCTTATCCCACAACTATGATCAAGTTGTCCTAACAGTTATCCACAGAAATTGTGGAGAACTCCTCAAAGGAAATTGAAAGTTTAATTAACATCGCGAAACCGATCAATAATGACATATACTTTTAAAAGTGATGCTTCTCTAGAGAATATCTGCATTCTTTTACCTATCTTATGCCGCCATTTGTAACCGCTATTGTTAAGCCGGAATGATTATAAAAAAAGCCACCCTCACAAAGATCTATGCTAGTCTGTAATACTAATGATTATTGATATTTATTTATATAATGATATTAAATTATAAAATACTTCTACACAAAAACACTGATCTATAAATAATACATTTTATATCAATGGTTATAAAACCTAATCTCACAGAAGACATAGGCTTCTCCTCTCTCAATTTCCCACAATAGGACAAATGATGAAAATTCTCACTAAAGGATTACTCATTTTATTCAGCAGCCTTCTCTTAACAGCTTGTGGTTCCTTATCGAATCCTTTCGCCGGCGTTAATGATGATAAAGTCGCAACACTACAGATTGCCGAAAAAGTTAAAACCAGCGATCTTTATGGCGCTTGGGAGATTGCTAGTAGCGATGAAGTAGAGAGTAAAACGCTCGATTACACCTATATTGTATTAATGATTCCTAACAAATCAGGGCTACTTCTTTTAACGATCGATGATAAAAAAGCCAAGACCTTTTCACAATATTCAGAATTCTTTACTTGGAGCTTCAAAGAGAAAGATAAAGTTCTCACGATGAACTCATTTAAACGAAAATCTGTTGAAAATGGCAAAGAGAAAATCGAAGCACTGAAAGATATTGATAATTATGATGTCCAAGTCTATAAGGCAGGAAAAGATATTCTCGCAATTCGCTTCACTGGCGAGGACGGTATTTTCACATTCCTCAAAATGGATGACGAAATTTACAATGATTTCATCAAAGATACGCCAGAGTTAAAACCATTAAGACGTTAATAATCTCATCATAGTCACTTCCATCACAAAAAAAGCGTGCAACCATTTTCTCCAGCCATGCATCGACTTTTAAATAAAATTTTTAATCAGAGAGCTTTAAGCCGATTTCACTATAAATGATCTGATAAAAGGTTCTCTTAAAAAGCACTATCACTTAATTGTTATCTGCCAATAACTCCCGAATCGCCGTCATATCATTACATAGCAACACAATATTAATGCCGGCAGCAAAACATGCAACAACCTTCTCCTTGACTGATCCTAAATGATCCGCGCCTTTCATATCAAGATCATCACTGATAATCACACCGGAAAACCCTAATGTTTCTCGCAGATATTGCATCCAGACTTTCGATGTAATCACCGTATTCTCCGCATCTAAGCAAGGAAATATAATATGTGCCGGCATTAAAGCTTCTATGCCTGCACGAATCAGCTTTTTAAAAGGTAAAAGATCAGCCTGTTCTAATGCTTCTAACGAACGATCATCTTTAGCAATCGCTAAATGCGTATCGATATTGATAAAACCATGTCCAGGGAAATGTTTCGCAACACCAATTGAACCTTCGCTTTTTAAGCCTTCATAAAATTGTGTCACAAGCTTTGCCACAATCGCCGCATTATGATGAAATGCACGATCACCAATTGCGGGATTTACACCATAATCGAGATCACAAACCGGCGCATAACTAAAATCAACGCCGACTGCTTTTAACTCTTTCGCAATCACACTACCCGCCGAAAATGCTTGCTCTAAAGCCTTTTCCGGATCTTGATCATAAACGGTTCCGAGCACTCTCATTGCCGGCAATCTCGTGAAATTTTCACGAAAACGCTGAACGCGCCCACCTTCATGATCGACCGAAATCAATAATGCCGGATTAATTGCTTTAATACTGCTTGTGAGCGCTTTTAATTGCGGGATATCTTGATAATTTCTCGAAAAAAGAATCACGCCGCCGACTAAAGGATGGATTAACCACTCTTTTTCCTCATCCGTTAACACGAGCCCAGAAACACCAATAAATACCGATGATTTAAGTGATAACAATTGACTGCTGATCGATTGCTCTTCATGACAGTGATCATTCATTTTTCATTCCTTTTTTGCATTCTTTTCGCGTTCTTTTCACATTCTTTCGGCATTTATTTCGATATCACATCACGCAAATTACGATGATTGATTCGAAGCTATTCGGGCTTATTCAGTAATAACCATTCTTCTGCATCCCAATAAAAGTGCTCTCGATCCGGCATACTCCGGCACTTTAATCCGACTTTAGCGATTCCATCTTTAAACGGATGCGCACATTCATAAATTGCTGGAATCACGATTTTTCCTGTCGTAACATCAGCAAAACCGATTTTACCATTTTGCTTGATACGATAAAAACCTTCTGATGCTTCATCGGGTCCATTATCAAACATAAAAACATCATAAGGCACTTCCAAATTTTCATCTAAATATTGCCAACGACCATTTAAAAGCACCAAGCAATATTGAAATGGATTATCTCGCTGAAAACATTGTTCAATCATCGCGCACTCTGCTTGAGAATCCTCACTATAAAGATGATCTTCCAACAAGAACGCCCGCGCTTTCGCCGCTGTTTGAGGGTTATCATCTTTAGCGAAGCTCCGCGTGAATGATGCCACAAGCAACAATCCAGTCAAATATAAGCAACGTTGCAATATCCCGATATTTTCCGGCATTAGATATCCTTACTTGAGATCAATCGATTCCAGCAGATAATCGATCTCTTCTTGCGTAAAGCCTGAACGTAAACGCGCTTCGATATTAAACGGCGGTTTTAAAGTTTGCCCATACTCTTCCAATAAATTAAAAAATATCTCTTTGGGCGGTAAATTTTGTAATTCACAAAGATAACGATACCAATGATTTCCCACCAAAACATGCCCTTCTTCTTCCTCTAAAATAATGCCGAGTAAACGAACCACTTCATCTTCTTTCGCATGTTTTAAACGATTAATAATTCCCGGCGTCACATCTAATCCTCGAGCTTCTAAAACTCTCGGGACAAGCGCCATACGAATCAAGGGATCATGCGCTGTTCGTTCAGCCGAATCCCATAAACCATTATGGGCTTCAAATGCGCCGTAATAGCAATCACAAGATTCGAGATAATCTGATAACATCGTAAAATGTTTCGCTTCATCTTTTGCCACTAAAATCCAATCTTCATAAAACTTTGCCGGCATATTTCGAAAGCGATATGCCGCATCAAGCCCAAGATTAATCGCATTGAACTCAATATGACAGATCGCATGGATAAGTGCCAAAATTCCCTCTTTAGAGCCTAATCCTCGGCGCGGCACATCTTGCGGATTAATCAATACCGGCGTTTCGGGTCTTCCTGCAGGCAGAATCTCTGTTAAATCATTCGCTGCAAATGGGGCAATCTTACCAGCAATCAGATCCGCATAGAGCTGATCGACTTTCTGACATTTTACTTTCGGATCTGTTTCGTACAGCGCATTACCGACTCGCTCGTAAAAATTCATTCCACCCATCGCTTGGGATAATTGCTGATTATTCATCTTCGGCATCTTCCGCTTCACTCTCTTATTTTCCTACTTGCCGTCCATTCCGGCATTTTCTAATGTCATAGATTATACCTTGCTCAACCGATATTCACAGGCGCAATCTTGACATCTTCATTCAGCATGTGAGCGTCATCAATAAAAGTGCTAATTACGAACATATTTTCTCTTCTCAAATGCGCCTATTTACCGCTATGATAGTGCAAGTTAGATGTTCTCCTTATTTTCCGCCACTTATTTACTGCACTCGATACTTTCCTGAAAAAGCCTGATGACTAATAAACACGAATTACTACAAAAACTCTTAAATCCCGATTATATCTGGCAAGATGAAACCATCGATGACGATGATTACGATGAACTATTCATCGCCATTATGTTAGATTACTTACAAAAAATGCCGATCAGTACGCGCCAAGAGTTAATGCTGTCATGGAATTTCGATAATTCTCACGAGATTCTCAATTGGATTGTCGAACAACCAGATACAGATAAAGGCACGATTTTATATCTCTATTGGTATATGCAACCAGGATTTCAAAAGCGTTTTGCAAATAGAGAGGAGTGCGAAGCAGACAATGCATGGTATCTCTCTAGCTTTGATCTCATTGCCAAAATTGAAGCGCAATATATTGCCGGATTTTATCAACATCAGATCTACGATTTTGATCCTCGTTATGATTGCTATCAAGATGGTTATAACTGGACTTCCGAGCTTGAACCAGAAACGATGAAACGACCCATTCCTGAAATAATGTTCACAGCTCTTCATGGAGAAATCATTGAAGCTGGGGGTTGGGATGAAGGCGTTCCTGCAGCACTTTATCCTGTCATGGATCGTCTTTATGATCGCTTAGAAGATTAAAGCAATCGATAATCGATCGCTATCATCTATTCAAACTCATTTTTATAAGGAATCATCTCTATGAATTCTCAAGATCCTCAAGCAATATTTCATCATTTCACAGATGGCACAAAAAAACATCCTTCCAGTGATTTAACCGATATTGCGCCGGATGTCAGTCATTACATTCAAGAGTTTGTCTTTGGCACCATCTACGCGCGAGAAGCACTCACCGACGAAGAAAAATGCCTTACAACTTTAACCACTTTAATGGCAATGGGCGGCTGCAAAGCGGAGATTGACAATCATGTGAATGTCGCACTCAATGTCGGTGTATCGCCACAAAAGATCATCAATATTTTTATTCAAGCTTTACCTTACGCCGGATTTCCGCGCGTAATTAATGCGATTAATACCGCTAAAACCGTCTTTATCGAACGGAATATCGATTTTACACCATAAAAAAACCGGCAATCATGCCGGTTTAAAATTCCCTAATACCTTATAAAGATTCTTCATCTATCTCGATATCGACATCCATACCAAAATAACGTCGGCAATGATTTGTCGCCATTCTTCCTCTCGGCGTTCGCATAATAAAACCTTCTTGAATTAAGAAAGGCTCAATCATATCTTCAAGCGTCCCTTTCTCTTCGCCAAGCGCTGCGGCAAGCGTATCAATTCCTACCGGTCCGCCATCAAATTTATCCACGATTAAACGTAAAAAGTTACGATCATGCTCATCTAAACCAGCATTATCAATATCGAGCATCTCTAACGCACTTTGTGAAATCTCAATGGTGATATCGCCATCTGCTTGTACTTCCGCCACATCTCGCACGCGGCGTAATAAACGGTTAGCCACGCGCGGCGTTCCACGAGAACGACGACCAATCTCAAATGCGCCTTCCTCCGTAATCGGGGCACCTAAAAGATTGGCAGAGCGTTTCACAATTTTCGTTAACTCATCATTGGTATAAAACATTAAACGGGACACAATCCCGAAACGATCTCGCAGCGGTGATGAGAGCAATCCTGCTCGTGTTGTTGCACCAATCAGTGTAAATGCCGGCAAATCAATCTTCACAGAACGCGCCGCCGGACCTTCTCCAATCATAATATCGAGTTGATAATCCTCCATCGCCGGATAGAGCACTTCTTCCACCGCCGGATTTAAACGATGAATCTCATCGATAAAGAGAATATCGTTCTCTTCTAAACTCGTCAAAATCGCTGCTAAATCACCGGCTTTTTCCAAAATCGGTCCGGATGTTTGCTTTAAACCTACGCCCATTTCATAAGCAATAATATGCGCAAGCGTTGTTTTGCCTAATCCCGGAGGGCCAAAAAGCAAGACATGATCCAATGCTTCTTCACGCTTTTTTGCTGCTTGAATAAAGATATCTAACTGCCGGCGAATCGGTGCTTGCCCGGTATAATCAGCCAATTTTTTCGGGCGAATTGCGCGATCAATAATCTTATCCTCTTCTAAAGGATGCTCGCTGACAATAAGTCGATCTGATTCTAACATTGATACCTCTTGTTTGATTGCCGATGAGAAATAGTGCTGCATCATTATAATCTTTTTATAGAAATAAGGATGATCCTTTATTTCATCGCTGGCACAGCTAAAATCTTTTCAGTTCAAGAATCGCTTCTATGACCCTGACACAAAATTGATTAAATAGTTTCAGTTCAAGAACCCTTTTTACAACTGCTGGCGCGAGATTAGTATAAGCATGCAAGCATTCTCCCCAACCGCTAATCAGCCTTTAAAAAAACATAATAAAGACATCATCTTTTCAATTAAAGAACTGCTCTTACAAATGCTGGCATGAGATTGATATAAACATACAAGCATTCTCTCCCGCGACTAATCAGATTCGAAAAAACTATTTGCCAAAATATAAAAAACGCCTGAATAGATATTAAATGATCTACTTCAGGCGCTTCAATAACCGATGCTGCCGGCAGTATATTGATGATCTTATCGATCACTTTCCCTCAATGCTTAAAATGTATAATTTACTTTTGCATAGGCTTGATGATTATGAATAGATTCAAAGTTCTCAGATTGTACCGAGAATGCTTTAAGATCCGTTCGCTCTCTTAAAAGAACCACTAAATCACGCACTAAATCTTCTACAAAACGCGGTGTTTTATAAGCATGCTCTGTCACATATTTCTCATCAGGACGTTTTAATAACGGATATAGTTTTGATGATCCCACAGATTCCATCTCATGCAATAAGCCATCAATATCTAATGCTTCTAATGATGCTTGATCTTTTAAGATGAGGGAAATGGTTAAATGTGAACGCTGTGAATGCGCACTAAATTCAGAAATCTCTTTTGAACATGGGCAGAGGCTCGTTACCGGTGCCATCAGGACTAATTCAAAATAATCATTTCCTTGATTGTCATCATTAGATTTCGCAATAATTTCACAATTAAAATCCATTACGCTCTTGGCTTTTGATACCGGCGCAACTCGCTCAAAAAAGAGCGGAAATTGAAGATGGAATTGCGCATTAGTTGCATCTAATTTTGCTTCCAAATCATTAAGAATTGGTTTCACACTTGCTAAAGAAAATGGTCTATTTTGACTATCCCAAACTTCGATAAAGCGCGACATATGAGTGCCTTTACGCTCTTTTTGCAAAGTCACAGTAAACGCTGCTTCCATGACCGTTCCCTGCTCATTGCCGCTATTACTAAATGTTAATGGTAAGCGTAATCCGCTAATCCCTACTTTTGAAATCTCAACATTGCGTTCATCTTGATACGCTTGCACATCTTTAATGGCGGTAAATTGTTCGTTACTCACGAATACTCCCTATTTCCCTGCTCTAATCACGGTTGTTAAGCGTCGAATAAAGGCTCTACTTAAACCTTCCGACAATTCCCTTTTAATTGCTTCTTCAGCCGTTGTTTTTGCTAACGGTTCACGCTCATTTAATGAAAAATCTTGCGATCTGGTGAAACCTTCAGTTGGAAAAACAACTCGTCCTTGAGAATCAATGACTGAAATATTGGCGCGAAGATAACTCGTATATTCCCTCTGCGCCCCACTTAAATTACTGGCTAATACTCTCGTATCATAGCTTTCATCAATATAAATTGTTACATCTGCCTGATCTTTTGAATCCACAAATTGTAATTGAGGAGCTAACTGTTTTTTCACGTAAAACTCAATACTTCCACGAGAATATTCCGGTTCTGCACTCTCCACATATGCCGTTTGATAAACATCTGGAAACGAAACATCTCCACGTAGATGAAAACCACAACCCACTAAAAGAGTGATCACACCCAAAAGCACAAAAAGCTTCGCTTGAATTTGTAATCTCATATCAAAAAAACACCTTATAGGGTATAAAATAACTTGATCAAAATCAAAGTTTACCTACTTTTGATCCGACCATTTCGTTGAGGATATTCTCTCTTATGAGAGATTAGAAAGCTGATTCTACCGCACAACAAGAATTAATCCCATTGATATCCTATAACTCATTTATTTAAAATAAAAATGACACCTTTTCAAAAAGTGAGCCAATAAAAAAGTTCCCCGCTTTCTTCCATTGATTCGCCCCTATTTTTACGTCCTTTTCAGCAACCAATCACACCGCCTTCCGTGACAAAAGCGATTGAGAATCAACTCTCTTAATAAAACTGGTATAATTACCCATTATTTTATAGTTATTAGATGGAACTATGAGCAAACACACTCCACCAAAAGCCTCAGATCATAAGCTTTTAGCTTTTGGGATCTTTCTTGCAAAAATAATGGCACATTTACCATTACCTTTTTTGCTATTTTTAGGAAGAATTGTCGGTTGGATCTCCTACTACGCCGCAAAGAGCCGTCGTAAAATTATTCAACGAAATATTGAACTCTGCTTTCCTGAACTCGACAAAAAATCTCAAAAAAAACTCATTAAACAAAATTTCAGCGCTATGGGAATGGCGATATTTGAAGTCATTATTGCTTGGTATATGCCGCAAAAACAGCTGGAAAAACATCTTGTTTATGAAGGATTAGAGAATCTAAAAGCTTTTGAAGAGAGCGGTTACGGCGCACTATTATTAACCTTACATATGACGCCGCTTGAACTTGGCGGTAGAGCAATCTCTTTTAAAACAAAAGTGCGAGGAATGTATCGCCCACATGAAAATGAATATTATGAGCATGTGCAATATCGAGGTCGCTATGAACAATCTGGATTAGAACCGATTACTCGTGATGAAACTCGCAGAATGATTAAGTTACTACGTGCAGGCGACCTCATCTGGTATGCGCCTGATCAAAACTATGGCAGCACAGATCATGTTTTCATTCCCTTCTTTGGGGTAAAAGCATTGACAATTACGGCAACATCAACACTTTGCCGAGTTGGAAAAGCAAAGGCTTTGCCTTACTATGTCGTACGTAAAAAGAACAAATATCATATTATTATTCAGCCGATGTTAGAGAATTTTCCCACAAAAGATTTAGAAGCTGATACGCTTCGAATTAATGAGATGTTTGAAGACTGGATCCAAAAAGCCCCAGAACAATATCTTTGGGCGCATCGACGTTTTAAAACTCGCCCCAAAGGGGAACCAGACTTATATAAGAATTTGTAAAATATTTGTAAAACAACTGTTAAGTAATAGAAGAATCAATACAAAAAGAGGGTGCTACAGTACAATAGGCAAATTGCATGAAATGAGCCTTATGATATCAAGCATCTATTTCAAATATGAAGCATAAAAGAGTCTCACATCATGAAAGTGGCTAACTCTTAAAGCTTTTTTTAGGTATAATCACAGGTTAGAAATTATTTATCAGCCTGATAAAAGAGGTTAAAATCTCCATTATCAAAGAGATATCAATAATCTAATTCTGTACAATTTTATAGGATCAATAAGACGTGACGAGAATTACAACCCAACCAAGCTTTACATACGAAGAGCTTATCGAGTGCGCAAAAGGTAATTTATTCGGCGAAGGAAATGCACAACTTCCAATGCCCCCAATGCTCATGGTTGACCGCATTGTTTCCATCACAGAAAAAGGTGGAAAATATGGCAAAGGTTCCATTACAGCTGAGCTAGATCTCAATCCAGATCTTTGGTTTTTCCCTTGCCACTTTATTGGCGACAGCGTAATGCCAGGCTGTTTAGGTCTTGACGCGATGTGGCAGTTAGTCGGTTTTTACCTTGGCTGGATGGGCGGTAAAGGTCGTGGTCGTGCATTAGGTGCCGGCAACGTGAAATTTACGGGGCAAGTGCTCCCTACCGCGAAAAAAATCACTTATAACATCCATATGAAGCGTGTTATTTTAAGATCTTTAACGATGGGAATTGCAGATGCAACAATGGAAGTTGATGGCAAAGAAATCTACGTCGGTGAAGATCTAAAAGTTGGTCTCTTCACGCAAACAGACAACTTTTAATTTCTTGGAGGAATTTTATTAATGAAACGTGTTGTTATTACAGGCCTTGGTATTGTGTCGAGCATCGGCAATAACAAAGAAGAGGTCTTACAATCACTCCTCAATACTCAGTCAGGAATCAAATTCTCTCAAGAGATGGCTGATTTCGGCTTCCGTTCACATGTGCATGGCGCACTGAATATCGATTTAGCCTCACAAATCGATCGTAAAGATTTTCGTTTCATGGCAGATGCAGCAGCTTATGCTTACATCGCAATGAAAGAAGCGATTGCAGATTCTGGTCTTTCAGAAGATGAAGTTTCTAATCCTCGTACGGGCCTTATTGTTGGTTCAGGTGGTGCTTCTACTAAAAACCAGATCGATAGTATCGATATTCTTCGTAAGAATAATGCAACAAAACGTATCGGGCCATATATGGTAACGCGTACAATGGGTTCAACGGTTTCTGCATGTTTAGCAACACCTTTTAAAATCAAAGGTGTGAACTACTCTATCAGCTCCGCCTGCGCTACATCCATTCACTGTATTGGTAATGCTTATGAGCAGATCCAAATGGGAAAACAAGATGTTGTATTTGCCGGCGGTGGTGAAGAACTTCATCCATACATGAGCGCAATGTTTGATGCAATGGGAGCATTATCATCAAAATATAATGATACACCAGATTCTGCATCACGCGCGTACGACAAAGATCGCGATGGTTTCGTCATCTCTGGTGGCGGCGGTATCGTGGTTGTTGAAGAACTCGAACATGCATTAAAACGTGGCGCAAAGATTTATGCTGAAATCACTGGTTACGGTGCAACATCTGATGGTTATGATATGGTTGCTCCAAGTGGAGAAGGTGCGGAACGTTGTATGCGTATGGCGCTTGAAACGGTGGACGGCGAAATCGATTACATCAATACGCACGGTACTTCAACACCAGCAGGAGACGTTCCTGAGCTTGAAGCTATTGGCCGCGTATTTGGCGATAAAGTTCCCCCAATCAGCTCAACAAAATCATTAACAGGTCATGCT
>Ga0079226_10001195_pt1 | contig 19769 bp, 18 predicted proteins | sample Poulit2014_FD_76345 | JGI IMG/M metagenome (GOLD analysis project Ga0079226, IMG submission 76345) | Agricultural soil microbial communities from Georgia to study Nitrogen management - Poultry litter 2014 | ecosystem: Environmental > Terrestrial > Soil > Agricultural land | place: USA: Georgia... | reverse complement strand
TTCGTTGGAGGCAGTGCTTTTGGTAATGCCTGTTATTATCCTTATATTTTATACCATGAGGGAGAAAAGTCAAGAAAAGTTGCAGGAACCGGGAGGAGTTTGATGATGAAGTCAAAAAAAGAGAAAATGACCAAGCTGAATCTGGATGAAGAGTTTCTCCGGGAAGCAGCAAAAATAGAAGAAGAGATCAAGGACGTCCCACTGGAGGAAAATCCGGTGGATAAGGAACGGCTGCGCGCGGCTATCCTGATGCAGGTGCTGCAGGAGGAACAAAAGAAGCAGCAGAAAAAATCTGCCCGCAGACGGGTTGCGCAGGGAGCGGCGGTATTTGCGGTGACGCTGGCAGGTATCTTCGGCCTTTCCATGACCAGCCAGGCCAACCGTATCTTTCTGGTACAGAAGGTGGAGGAGTTTTTTGGTGGGAGTACAACGGTGAATGTGGACAACAGTGAGGAAGCGATAATGCCAGATATAACGGAGCAGCAGGCCAGGGATGACATTGAACAGACGCTGGGGGTGGAGGTGCCGGAGTTTTTTTATGTTCCGGGGGGGATGAAATTCTCAAACTATGAAATTTTTAATGAAGTAAATGTGGCAAAGATATATTATGAATATCAGAATAGTATTGTCACCTTTGAAATTTCAGGGGATAACGAAAATGCGGTGACCAGCAGAAGTATAGATGGTGATATAGTAGATAATTTCGTTGTGGAAGGAGAAAAAATAAAGATTGAGGTGTGGGAGTTGTCCAATTCAGTGAATAATGATAAAGCGTACTGTGCTCAGTGGGTCTATAAAAATGTTTATTACTTGCTTTCTGGGGAGATCAAATCGGAAGAATTTAAAAAAATTTTGCAATCTGTGACATATTAATGTAATCTTTTCTCGCTTTTTTCGTTTTCTTATTGTAATGCGGGAAAATACAGGAAAGGGGGAAAGAACCTATGAAAGGGCGATGGCTGAAACGGAGTAGTGTGCTAATTGCCATGATGATTTCACTGTGTAGTTTTTCAACTGTGGCATATGCTGAGGCGGAAAAAGAAACAATAGAAATCACGGTCCCTGTATATCACTATTTCACAGAGACAGGTGAAGAAGTGAGCGATACAGCGCAGGTACTTCAAAAAGGCGCTTACTTGTCCAGCGGCGGGTTAAGGCTGACGGATAAGGGAAGCGGTAAAGTGGGCATTTATGGCGATACAACGGCTTACCAAAAATGTGATAAACTGTATCTGGAAATATATCTGGAACAATCCACAAACGGACGAAATTTTTATTCTTACTTACCATGGGAATATTCAGCTTCCAATGTGTCATCGTTAAGTAAATCCTTTACAAAATCAGTTCCGAAAGGCTATTACTACCGTCTGCGTGGTTACCACGCTGCGAAGGAAGGCGGCGTGAAGGAGAGTACATCAACGATAACTGGCGGGATGTACATAGACTAACCGGAACCTGACGTAACCCCATGCTCTCAAAAGGAGCCTGCACGGAAAACCTGCATTACCGGGTCTTCCTGGAGGAGAGCATATGTAACTTGTTAACCAGAGAAAAGAAGAAAGAAACCAATGAAAAAAGAGGGTAACACTGGGCGTATCGTTTTTCTGCCGAAATAACTGTACGCGAACAGAGGAGAAAGGAGTGATGTGGAGGAATCTAGTTCAGATCCATAGGACATTTTTCATTTTATGATGTTTCGTATGTTATCATTTGTGACCCTTCGCATACATGCCCCGTGTGCGGAGGGTTTTCCATATCTGTTGTATTTTTACAGGGCGGCGGGTATAATAAAGATAACGAAAGACGGACAGGAGGATAGTTCATGCAGATTACATTTTTAGGAGCTACCCATGAGGTAACAGGAAGCTGTACGCTGTTGGAGGCGGCAGGGAAACGATTCCTGGTGGACTGCGGCATGCAGCAGGGACCGGATACCTATGAGAATCAGGATATTCCGGTACTGCCGGCAGATATTGATTTCGTACTGTTGACCCATGCTCACATCGATCACTCCGGAAATCTGCCCCTTTTGTATGCCCGGGGATTCCGGGGACCGGTATATGCTACAAACGCCACGAAGGATCTGTGTGATATCATGCTGAAGGACAGCGCCCATATCCAGATGTTTGAGGCAGAATGGCGGAACCGGAAAGGGCGCAGAAGCGGCAGAGAGGAATACGTTCCTGCCTACACCATGGATGACGCCCTTGGCGTAATCAGCCAGCTGGCAGGATGCGAGTATGGAGAAGTGATGCAGATTGCGGAAGGGATTAAGGTAAGGTTTATCGATGCGGGCCATTTGCTGGGGTCTTCCAGTATCGAGATATGGCTTCAGGAGGATGGGGAGGAGAAAAAGATCGTGTTTTCCGGGGATGTGGGGAATACGGATCAGCCCATCATCAAGGATCCTCAGTATATTCATGAAGCGGATTATGTGGTGATCGAGTCCACCTATGGGGACAGAACCCATGAGAAAGTGGAGGATTATGCACAGATGCTGGCAGAGGTGATTCAAGAAACCTTTGATCGGGGCGGCAATGTGGTGATTCCTTCTTTTGCGGTGGGAAGAACTCAGGAAATGCTTTACTTTATTCGGGAGATAAAGGAGCGGAAACTGGTGCAGGGTCACGGAGACTTTGAGGTTTACGTAGACAGCCCTCTGGCAGTGGAAGCCACGAGTATTTTTCAGAGACATCATCAGGAGTGTTACGATGAGATTGCCCAGGCAATCGTCAATGAAGGATTCAATCCCATCAGCTTCCCCGGGCTGAAGCTGTCGGTGACCAGCGATGATTCCAAGGCTATCAATACGAAGGAGAACTGTAAGGTAATCCTGTCTGCCAGCGGCATGTGCGATGCGGGGCGGATTAAGCATCACCTGAAGCATAACCTGTGGCGGAAGGAGTGTACCGTTCTGTTCGTGGGTTATCAGGCCGTGGGCACGCTGGGGCGTATTCTGGTGGATGGTGTGGATACGGTGAAGTTGTTTGGAGAGGAGATTATGGTACAGGCAGATATCCGGGTGCTTCCCGGTATCAGCGGCCATGCGGACAGAGAAGGACTGATGAGATGGCTGAAGGCTTATGAACCCACCCTTAAGATGGTGTTTGTCAATCATGGAGAAGATTCAGTCTGCCAGGTTTTTGCCGACCGGATCAGAAATGAACTGGGATATGATACGCTGGCGCCTTTTAGCGGCACGATTTATGATTTGAAAGGGAACCGGTGTTTACTGGAAACCAGGGGCATTCCAGTCAAACGGCCGGCTTCGAAGGCGGCCTCCCGAGCTTCTACAGTCTACGACCGGCTGGTGGCTGCCGGCCAGAGGCTGATGACGGTGATCCGTCATAATGAAGGGGGAGCAAATAAGGATCTGGCTAAATTTACAGGGCAGATCAATTCTCTCTGTGACAAATGGGATCGTTAAAGCAACGTAAAAAGGACCGCATCCGTGCAGTCCTTTTTTTCGTTACTGGATAGCGTCCTTTAAGGCTTTGGCCAGTTGATCGGGACAGGAAGTTGGCTTAAAGCCGCAGCGGGTACCTTCCAGCCGCCGGATGACTTCGTTGACATCCATACCTTCCACGAGAGCGGCAATGCCCTTGGTGTTTCCGTTACAGCCGCCCTGAAACGCCACGTTATGTACCTTTCCGTCTGTGATCTCAAACTGTATTGCAGAGGAACAGACGCCTCTTGTCTTATATACCATGATAAAAACCTCCTGCTTCAATAAAAACACTGTTTTACTGTCACTGCGTATTATAGCAAAGATGAAAGAAAGTTTCTATAGGAAATATTCCCGGAAAGAAGAATCTCTGTTATAATGGACGGGAAAACAAACAGAAAAAGGAGTGTGACCTCATGAAGCGAATCGGTATCATCGGCGCCATGGAAGAGGAAGTCAGCAGATTAAAGGAAATGATGGAACAGGTAACCATCCGGAAGAAGGCCTCCATGGAGTTTAATCTTGGTATATTAAATGGAAAAGAAGTGGTGGTGGTGCGTTCGGGAATCGGCAAGGTAAACGCAGGCATCTGTACTCAGATTCTGGTGGACGATTTCCAGGTGGACGGTATCATCAACACGGGCATTGCCGGCTCATTGAAAAATGAAATCAATATTGGAGATATCGTGATTTCCACCGACGCTCTTCAACACGATGTGGATGCCAGAGAATTTGGCTATGAACCGGGACAGATTCCGAGGATGGACGTGCTGGCCTTTAAGGCTGACCTTCAGATGATAGAGCAGGCGGAAGCGTCCAGCCATGAAGTGAACCCTGAAGTAGGCGTATTTAAAGGTCGGGTAGTCAGCGGGGATCAGTTTATCGCTGACCGCCGGGTGAAGGAGAATATCATAGAAAAATTCCAGGGATATTGTACGGAAATGGAAGGGGCGGCTATCGCTCAGGCAGCTTACCTGAATCATGTTCCCTTTGTGGTGATTCGTTCCATTTCTGATAAAGCAGACGACAGCGCTTCGGTGGATTATCCTGCCTTTGAGAAGAAAGCCATTGAGAACGGCGTTCGTCTGGTAAGCCATATGGTGACTTGCTTGTAGAACTTTAGAAGCAGAGTGAAAGGCTGATTTTCCAAGAATCTGTCGAACGATTTTTGTTTTCAAACGGCTCCCGGTGCTATATAATGACCATACCGGGACAGGATTCCCGGAAAGAAAAGGGGGAAACGATATGCTGAACAGTATTCTGGAAAGTCACGCCTTGTTCTATGCCATAGCGGCGCTCACCGTGATCGGGGTGGTCTGGCTTTTGATGGTAAATGCATTTTATGACAGGACGGTCCGTGATCTGGGACGGATGGACACGCCAAAGAGTAAATGGATAAAAGAATTTATAAAGACATACCAGATGAAAACCATAAAGAACGAAAAGATACAAAACGCAGAAGCGTTTATCCGTACACAGATGATGAAGGGTAAAAGCTTCGGCGTTTTTGTTTATCGGCTCAGAAGATGGAGTGGATACTGCGGTCTGGGCTCGTTGATTTTGATGGGAGCGGGGCTCTATGGCGCTTATCTGAATTCCTACGGTGAGGCGGTGCGCTATCAGTATCTGATGGCGGGAGCGCTCTCGGCGTTAATTCTTTTGCTGCTGCGGCCCTTCCTGGGTTTCGGGCAGAAAGAAGATATGATACTGGATGGACTGACGGACTATATTGAAAACAGAACCATACCGGAAAAGAAAGCGGAAGTAGTTTCCGAGCTAAAGGAAGACAGAGATTCTCTGGCGGCTCAGGTGACGGAAGGGATCCGACAGACTGCCGCCAGTTCCTCAAAGTTTTCTCAGTTTCTGACTCCAGAAGAGGAGGATATTATGAGGGAGGTGATAAAAGAATATTTGACTTGATTTCCCGATTCTGAGTGCTGCTGTCGAATTTCAGTAGGGAATTTTTTCGTATCATCTGACGAAAGAGGTCCGCAAATTATTCCGGGAGCAGATTCCCGGTAATCAAGCACGGCATGGAGAAAACGGCCTTAAATGTGCCCTGCCAAAATATCGGTTCACGCTTTGGGTGGATCTGCTTACAGATTACAATCCGGGGGCGCAATGCTTCAACGGAAAAGAAAGAGAAAGGAAGAACCGGCAGACCTGGACGGCATAGATGATGCCAAAAAGACGGTTGATTTTATAAATAAAGCGCCCCAAGAGGCGCGGCCCTGCATATTAATCCGGATTAAAAGACCCGGCGCAAATCAGCGCCGGGTTATATGCTGTACATAAATTTTACATACCGTTGTTTTGCCGGATTACTCATCCAGAATTTGAATTTCCAGATAATCAAACGGAATCTCCTCGATAAAGTTATCCTGGCTGAACCTGGTTTTGCTCATCTTCTGGAATTCCTGAATATTGGAATCCAGCCAGATGGGCTTTGACAGATCCCAGCCGTCACAGGCTTCCACCACGCCGTCCAGAATTTTGTGTGTGCGTGTGTCGCTGGTATTGTTTTCAATTACCACATCGTTGATCATCTTGTTTTGTTTCCATTGTTTACACCACATTCGAAACATGATAGGTACCTCTTTGCTGAAACTGCTCAGGACAAAAAGAACAGCAGATAACGGGAGTCGAACCCGCCTTTCCAGCTTGGGAAGCTAGCGTTCTACCGATGAACCATATCTGCATGTGATTATTATAGCAGTTTTTTCCTGAAAATCAAGGGGTGTGAGGGACTTTTTGAAAACTGGGAAAAGGGGATGTTTTTGGTTTTGACACCACTTTTTGATACGGATAAAAACAGTGCGTAATGAACACCCAATACCTTACTCGGTATCAGGTGCTTTTTTAGTCATTTCATCTTTTAATTCCATGCAGTTATGCTGCAAAGAGGTTAGAAATGATATGTTTAAATATTCAGAGTTTACATAGACATTCTTCCCCTTGATAACGCCTTTGTAGCTTGTGCCATAATGAGTATTATATTTTTCAGCAGCTTCTTTTTCCTCTTCTGTTGGTTCATGTTCAAAATTGAGATAGGCATAAAGGTTTTCCAGAATCTTTTCACCAGCGGGATGGGACAGGAGAGCGTTTAAAGTGGATAAAGCACGGCAGCGGCTTTGTTTCTTCCTTATCAGGTTTTCTATATAATCTTCCGGATCCTCTTTTTCGTATCCGTCTATTACTTCTCCATATTTGTTCCAATATTCCTGGAGGGCGCTTGTCGATGACAGTGCCGTACTGTACTGCGTTTGCGTGACCTTGAGGAAGTGTAGAGGTTTTTTTCTCATTGTATTATTTTCAATTCAATTTTTTATTTATTTAGGAAAAATAATCTCCACATCTCCACAAGCCTTATAAATACTGGCTTTTTTGATCCACAATGGAACTTAAAACCTCCACATTTGCTCCACAAAACCTCCACAGACTTCTATCTGTAATGATGGCAATTACTTCAGAGACAGGATAAAGATATGACTTTTTGTAAGGTGTCCAGTTATCAGCTGAAGATGATCCGGGGATATCCCCCCCTGGCTGGGAACAGGCGTGGATATGAAATCTACTGGCGGGGGTATAGACATTTCCAAATTTGACAAAAATTTAACATAATGGGGTGTCCTGCTGCCAGATTGGATTTTATAATATCCCATAGCGGAAAAACAGGAAGTAAGCAAAGCACGGGAATCAATCCGGAGCCTGAAATACCCCTCCAGGAGGCCGTATAAAGGCATTAAAGACGATTAGGTATATAATCTATGGGGTAAATGATATTAAAGCTTAAATTGGCGTATATAAGTTTGAGAAATGCGATTGAAAGAAATTACATTGCATGGTAGAATGGCATAAGGAACAATCGTGTTACAAGGTGGTAAGCCTCCCTAACTTGAAAAAGAAGGGAGGTGGTGCAAATGGATACATATGAAGTATTAAGCCTGTTATTTTTAGGCGGTTCATTTCTGGTTGCGCTGCTTGCCTATATTGATAGGAGAAACAAGCGAAAATAAATAAGCCTACCTTGTACTTGGCGGTCAGGTAGGCTTACATTCTTACCAGGAGGTCAACCACTTTGTGGGCGGTTGTTCCTTTTCTATTCTCAATATAGCATATCCGGCAGCAGGACGCAAGAGATTTTGAAAATCTCATTCTTTGGGGGAACCGGGAAAAGTGTATAAAGAAAGGAGGGCCGGGGCGATGCCCCGGCACGTATGAAAAAGAAAATCTATATAAAAGTAGTTGGTTTGTTTTGTTTATGACTTTAGTATATAGATTAAATGTGATAGAAGTGTGATATTATTTTTAACGTTTTGTGAAAGGATAAGAAACAAATTATAAAGTTGTTTACAGGAAATTTATAAAATAAAAGAAACTACCTGGAAATTTTTCAGCTTCGTTCCAGGTAATAATGAAGAATTGCGATAAATTCCCCCACGGTGGGCCGGGTATCCAGCGTATAGCCGGCGATCGTATTCAGAAATTCCCGGTTCCCGTTGTACCAGCAGAAAGTCACGACAGTACGAAGAGCATGTTCCACACTGGAGCGGCTTTTTTTAAAATGTTCCGCAATATCCGTGTAAAGATATTTCCATACATAAAGGATATAGTTTTCGTTTTTACGGCACAGTTCCAGCGCGTAGCACAGGTAATGGTATCCGCAATAGGTGGCGCGGATCCCCAAGGTATTGACGAGATCATTAATCTTTTCCATAGCATCCCTCCTAGCTTTTCTTTATTTTACAGCATGAAAGAGAATTGTGGATAAGAATTGAAAAAATTTGATATAATTCGACAAAACTCGACAAATGCAAATAAGACAGAGAAAAAAGAAATTCAGAAAGTCTTAAGATTTTCCCGGACTAAATATAAAGAATTGCCTGCTATAGTATAGAAAAGCGGAAATGGTTAAGCTATACTTAGAGTTCAGGGAGAAAACTACAGTCCTCTGGATGAGGGGAAGGGGTGAGATCATGTTGAATGTATTAGTATGTGACGATGACAAAGAGATTGTGGATGCCATAGAAATTTATCTTTCCCAGGAAGGATATCGGATCTACAAGGCTTATGACGGATTGCAGGCGCTGGAAATCCTAAAAAGAGAAGAAATTCATCTGCTGATTCTGGACATTATGATGCCGCGGATGGACGGGATCCGGGCCACGCTGAAAATCCGTGAAGAAAGCAGTATTCCCATTATCATGCTGTCAGCCAAATCTCAGGATACGGATAAGATTCTGGGGCTGAATATGGGAGCGGACGACTATGTGACAAAGCCCTTTAATCCGCTGGAATTAGTGGCCAGGGCGAAATCGCAGCTGCGCCGTTATACCAGACTGGGGAATATGCCGGAACAGTCAGAACACGTATACCGAACCGGCGGGCTGATGATGAATGATGACCGCAAAGAGGTCACCGTGGATGGAGAACCGGTGAAGCTGACGCCCATTGAATACAATATCCTGCTGCTTTTGATGAAAAACCAGGGGAGGGTATTTTCCATCGAGCAGATCTACGAGAGTATCTGGCAGGAAGAAGCCATTGCCGCTGATAACACGGTGGCGGTACATATCCGTCATATCCGTGAAAAAATCGAGATTAATCCCAAAGAGCCCCGCTACCTGAAGGTGGTCTGGGGTGTAGGCTATAAAGTGGAGAAAATCCAATAGCCCGGGTAAAGAAAGGAGCGACAATAATGGAAGAAAAAAGACAGATACAGTTGTATTCCCGATTTGCTAAAATGACGACGCTGATTCTGCAGATTCTCTGCGTAGCCGGTTTTGTTCTCTCGGTGATGCTGGCCGGGTATGTGGCGGGACAGGTGGGCAGCATGGAGGATCTGACGGGGAATCAGCCCTACTGGGAGACGGCAGGATGCGGAGATTTTATCGCTCAGGAAGTGCACAGCGAATCCCGCTATGCGAAGTATAAACCACTGTTTGAAAAGAATGGAAAATACGATGAAACCAGGACGATCGATATCCTGGATCCTGCGCAGACAGATGAGAAGAAAAAAGATAAAAACACCACTTTTGAAGTGAGCGTTCTGCAGGAAATGCTGGAGGACGGAGTGGCGGATGAGCTTGATTATATACTGGAGGTTCCGGAAGAGTTTTTTGGTTCTGCTTCGGAATACTATGAAGAATATTACGGCGAGAAGGCTTCGGAGAATCTTGTCCTGGAGGATGTGACAAAAGGCCATCTCCCCCTTTCACTGATTTCACTGGAACAGCAGATCCAGGAACGGGGAGCCGAAGGGACGGCTTATGGTATTCAGGTGTTCCGGGCTCTGTCAGAGGTGCTGTCAGACCTTCAGGTTTATCTGGACGGACGTAACGTAAACATGGACAGCAACATCAAGGTGTTTGCGAAAAATACGCAGGACGGTACCGTCTTTACCAATGTGAAAGAGTGGGAAAAGCGAAAAGAAGTTCCCGATGAGATACCAGATACCTGCACCTGGATGCTGTCCTACACAAGGGAAGACGGACAGATCACCTATCACAATGAGGCGGATAACCGGGCGCGTCAGGAATTGCAGAGCTTTTTCCGGGATTCTCAGGTGATGGGAGACAACGAAGAAGTGCTGATCGCACTGGATCTGGATTTTACCTCCTTAGATCATCTGCGGGAGGTAAAAGAAACGTATGATGTCTATCAGCCTCATTTCCGATTCTACGTGGCAGCGGCGGTACTCTGCCTGATTCTTGGTCTGGCCTGCTTTGTAGTTGCCACCATACAGACAGGAAGGAAGGAGAAGGGCGGTGAAATCGTTCTTTCCAGGTTTGACCATATGCCCACGGAAGCGGCGGCGGTTCTGGTTCTGGCTGTGTTTTTCCTGGTATTTGCCTTTGGCATCAGTGTGACAAATACTGTTTACAGCAGTGCAGTGTCCATGGCCTTTATATCAGTTATAAGTATGGCGGAGACAGTCGTCTTTATGTGGGGCTATTTAAGTCTGGTGCGAAGAAAGAAAGCAAAGACTCTGTGGGAAAACAGTCTGACGCGCAGTATTGTCCACATGTGCCGCCGGGTGTATGACGCCCGTCAGACCTCCGGCAAGGTGATCATTCTTTTTATCGGATTCATCCTGGCCCATTTAATCCTTTTGGGACTGTTTGGCGGATTCGCAATCGTCCTGGCGCTGATCGGGGACACGCTTGTTCTTCTCTATCTGGTAAAGGAATCTGCCGGCAGAGAGACGATCAAGGAAGGACTTCGAAAAATTGCCGCCGGAGAGCTGCACTATAAAATCGATACCAGTACCCTGAAGGGGGAAAACGCAGAAATGGCCGGCTGTGTCAATTCTGTGGGGGACGGCCTGCAGGCGGCGGTGAAAAAGGCCATGAAGGATGAGCGGTTTAAAGCAGAACTGATTACCAATGTGTCCCACGACATCAAGACGCCGCTGACCTCCATCATCAACTACGTGGATCTGCTGAAACGGGAAAATATTCAGGACGAAAAGATCAGAGGGTATATCGACATCCTGGACGCCAAATCTCAGCGGCTAAAACAGCTGACGGATGATCTGATCGAAGCCAGCAAGGTGTCCACTGGAAATGTGGAATTGCATATGAGTCGGCTTCAGGTACAGCAGCTGCTGCAGCAGGCCTGCGGGGAGTTCGAGGATAAGCTGGCACAGAAAGGACTGGTGACCGTCCTGAATCAGACGGGAGAGCCGGTGGTGATCACAGCCGACGGAAAGCAGCTGTGGCGGATCTTTGAAAACCTGCTGAACAATATCTGCAAATACGCCATGCCGGGCACCCGGGTTTACATTGACTTGAACCTCGTGGAAAAAAAGGCGGTGCTGACCTTTAAGAACATGTCGGAATATCCCTTAAACATCAGTGCGGATGAGCTGACGGAACGGTTCACCAGAGGGGACGCCAGCAGAAGCACCCAGGGCAGCGGACTGGGCCTGTCCATCGCCAAAAATCTGACGCAGCTGCAGGGCGGCCAGTTTGAGATCTATCTGGACGGGGATCTGTTTAAGGTAACCCTGACCTTCCCGGCGCTGGAAGATTGGGAGGAGTAAGAGACAGTCCTGCGTATCCTCCAGTTTTTGGGAAAGTCTTGCGGCAGAAAACAGTTAATGCTATAATGTTACAAGATTTTGTGGATATTTCAAAACAGGAGGAGCAGTTTCATGATTAAATTATACGATACCGGCGCCTATCTGCTGAACGGAACAGAACTGGTGCCGGATACCAGTGATGCCCGCGCCGTGCTGGAGAGCAAGCTGGGCGGCCAGGCGCCTTCCAAAGAGGAGGCAGCCAGAAATACCATTGCCTATGGAATTCTGGCAGATCACAATACATCAGGCAATATGGACAAGCTGCAGATTAAGTTCGACAAGCTGACATCCCATGACATTACATTTGTGGGAATTATTCAGACGGCCAGAGCATCAGGGCTGGAGAAGTTTCCGGTTCCTTACGTATTGACCAACTGCCACAACTCGCTGTGCGCGGTGGGCGGCACCATCAATGAAGATGACCACATGTTCGGCCTGACCTGCGCCAAGAGATACGGCGGCGTATACGTTCCGCCCCATCAGGCGGTGATCCATCAGTTCGCCCGTGAGATGCTGGCAGGAGGCGGAAAGATGATCCTGGGTTCCGACAGCCACACCCGTTATGGAGCTCTTGGCACCATGGCTATGGGTGAGGGCGGACCGGAGCTGGTAAAACAGCTGCTGGAGCAGACTTATGATATCGACATGCCCGGTGTGGTAGGCGTATATATGACAGGCGCTCCCGTTCCCGGCGTGGGACCGCAGGACGTGGCGCTGGCCATCATCGGAGCTGTATTTGCCAATGGATATGTGAAGAACAAAGTGATGGAATTTGTGGGACCTGGCGTGTCCAGCTTAAGCGCTGATTTCCGTATCGGCGTGGACGTGATGACCACAGAGACAACCTGTCTGTCCTCTATCTGGAGAACGGACGATACCATCCGGGAATTCTATGATATTCATGGAAGAAGCGAAGACTATAAAGAACTGAACCCCGGAGCGGTGACTTACTATGACGGCATCATTCATGTGGAACTGGATAAGGTGAAACCTATGATCGCCATGCCCTTCCATCCCAGCAATACCTACACCATCGATGAGCTGAACGCCAACCTGATGGATATTCTGGATGATGTGGAGAAGAAGGCGCTGATCAGTCTGGACGGTAAGATCGATTATACCCTGAAGGATAAAGTAAGAGACGGAAAGCTTTATGTGGAGCAGGGTATTATCGCAGGCTGTGCCGGCGGCGGATTTGAAAATATCTGCGCGGCAGCGGATATCTTAAGAGGCACCAGCATCGGTTACGATGAATTTACGTTAAGCATTTATCCGGCAAGTACGCCGATCTATATGGAAATTGCGAAAAACGGAGTGCTGGCGGATCTGATGGAGACGGGAGCCATCGTGAAGACGGCTTTCTGCGGCCCCTGCTTCGGAGCGGGCGATACGCCGGCCAACAATGCGCTGAGCATCCGTCATTCCACCAGAAACTTCCCCAATCGGGAGGGATCCAAGATTCAGAATGGTCAGATTTCTTCCGTAGCGCTGATGGATGCCAGATCCATTGCCGCCACAGCGGCCAATAAAGGTTATCTGACGCCGGCGACAGAGTTTGCCGGAGAATACCGTCATCCGGTATACCACTTTGATAAAACTATCTATGAAAACAGAGTATTTGACAGCAAGGGCGTGGCCGATCCTTCCGTGGAGATCAAGTTTGGCCCCAATATCAAAGACTGGCCGAAGATGCCGGCGCTGACGGATCATCTGATCCTGAAGGTGGTCAGCGAGATCCATGATCCGGTAACCACAACCGATGAGCTGATTCCTTCCGGAGAGACTTCCTCCTATCGTTCCAATCCGCTGGGACTGGCGGAGTTTACACTTTCCCGAAAGGATCCGGCCTATGTGGGACGGGCCAAAGAAGTGCAGGCTGCGGAACATGCCAGAGAAGCGGGCGAAGATCCCTGTCAGGCGCTGTCAGAACTGGCTCCGGTGATGGAGACGGTGAAAAAGGCCGGATATGCTCTTGACAATGAGAATACCGGTATCGGAAGCACTATTTTTGCGGTGAAGCCGGGAGACGGTTCCGCCCGCGAGCAGGCCGCTTCCTGTCAGAAAGTACTGGGCGGCTGGGCAAATATTGCCAATGAGTATGCCACCAAGAGGTATCGCTCCAATCTGATCAACTGGGGTATGCTTCCCTTCCTGATTCCGGAAGGCGAACTTCCCTTCGCCAACGGCGACTATCTTTTCGTGCCGGATATCCGCAAAGCGGTAGCCGAAAAAGCGGAAGCAATCACCATTTATAAGGTGAGCGACAAGCTGGAAGCTTTTACGGTGAAGCTGGGTGATCTGACGGATGATGAGAGGGAAATTATCCTCAAAGGCTGTCTGATCAATTACAACAGAAGATCATAAAAATGCGATTCAGAAACCGCTGCGAATGCAGCGGTTTCTTGCGTGCGCAGGAAAAGTAGGGTAAAATATAAACAAGAAAAACGTAAGGAGGAGGACGGAAATGAAAGTTGTATTATTAAACGGAAGTCCCCATGAGGCGGGCTGTACCTTTACCGCGCTGAGCGAGGTGGCAAAAGAGCTGAATAAGAACGGAGTGGAGACAGAGATCCTGCAGCTGGGGAAAAATCCGGTGCGAGGCTGTATCGCCTGCGGCAGCTGTGCGAAAACCGGGAAATGTGCCTTTGACGACGATGTGGCAAATCTTTGGAGGGAAAAGATTGAGGAAGCCGACGGGGTGGTAGTGGGTTCCCCGGTGTATTACGGTTCCGCAAACGGCGCCCTGTGCGCGGTGCTGGATCGGGTTTTCTTTTCTGCGACGCCAAAGTTCCGTTATAAAGCGGCGGCGGCTGTGGTCAGCGCCAGACGCGGCGGGGCCAGCGCGGCTTTTGACCGGCTGAACAAATACTTTGCCCTGGCCGAGATGCCCATTGTGACTTCCCAGTACTGGAATTCTGTTCACGGTATGCAGCCGGAACAGGTCTGTCAGGATATCGAAGGACTTCAGACCATGCGGACGCTGGGACTGGATATGGCCTGGATGCTGAAAGCCATCGCACAGAAAAAAGAGGCGGAGGGCATGCCGGAGAAAGAAACCATGATTCAGACCAATTTTATCCGCTGAAACAGTCAGCGGCTTTCCAGCAATCGGGAGACCGTGGAAAACTGATAGCCGTTTTCCCGCAAAGAGGTAATCATGGGAGCAAGGGCGTCCGCAGTATGACGGGCGCCTCCGTGCAGAAGGATGATGCTGCCGTTTCGCAGAGAATCATTCTCGCAGACAGAGGATACGATATCACTGGCGCTGTAATCCTTCCAGTCCAGACAGTCAATGCTCCAGCCAATGGTGCGGTAGCCGTTTTTTGAGGCGTTCTGGATGACAGAATTGTCCCAGCGGTCGTAAGGCGGCCGGAACAGTGTCATGGATACGCCGGTCAGCTGCAGGACTTCGCTGTGCAGCAAAGCCAGTTCTTCTGTCTGGGCCTTTTCATTCAAAGACGTCATATCCGGATGATTCTCCGTATGGTTTCCCAGTTCATGACCGCCGTCGGCGATGGCCTTCGCCTCGCTTTGATGAGAGGAGAGCCATTGGCCGGTGACAAAGAAGGTGGCTTTGACATGATGTTCTTTCAGAATGGACAGAAGTGTTGGTACATTGTCCGCGCCAGGATCCAGATCGAAGGTCAGAGCAAGGCAGGGAACATCGGCGGGAGCGCAGTTTACAGGCGCATTGCCCGATGGCAGACTGCCTGCCAAGGCCAGTTTTTCCCGGGCATTGGTTCCCTGCAAAATGGAGAGGACGCTCATCAGCAAGAGGGTGAAAAAGAATAAAGCGATGCCGCCGTATCGTTTCATGGATTCCTCCCTGTGTGGGATGTCCCTTTATTCTATGCGCTCTGTGTTGGAAATATGGCTATTTGGAACCGTTTTCTTTTGCCCGGAAGTAGATCTGCTTCTGGTTATTTCCGTTGGATTCGTGTTTGATTTCATATTCTCCCAGAGATTGGACAAAGGGGGTCAGTTTGGCGTAGCCGAAATTACGCACATCAAAGTCGGGAAGCCGTTTGGAAAGCTGATCGCCCAGTTTGCCGGAAAAGATCCAGCCGTCTTCGTCGGAAAACTTTTCCACGATGGAGGCGATGGTTTGTTTGACGATATCCAAATCGGACTGAGGACGGTTTTTTTCTCTGGAAGCGGCTGCTTTGGAGGCTTTTTCCTGGGCTGCTTTTTTCTCTTTTTTCTGTTGGTTGGAGTAAAGGATGTCCAGATATTTAAATTGGTTGCAGGCGGCGATGAAAGGTTTTGGCGTTTTGTTTTCTCCCATACCGATGACCTGCATGCCGGATTCTCTAAGACGGGCCACCAGGCGGGTGAAATCGCTGTCAGAGGAGACGATGCAAAAGCCGTCCACTGTGCCGGAGTAGAGAATGTCCATGGCATCGATGATCATGGCGGAGTCGGTGGAGTTTTTTCCGGTGGTATAGCTGTATTGCTGCATGGGGATGATGGAATTATCCAGCAGGACGCTTTTCCAGGAGGCCAGAGCCGGATTGGTCCAGTCGCCGTAGATCCGTTTATAGGTGGCCACGCCTTCGTTGGCGGTTTCCTCCAGTATGATTTTAATATATTTATCCGAGATATTATCGGCGTCGATGAGCACGGCAAATTTTAATTCTGTGTCCATAAGTCAACTCCTGTTCGTTTTCTTTCTACTATACCATACGGTGCGGGAGTTTTTCAAATACAGTTCAAAGGGGAAGCAGAGGATGGATATAAAAGATCTGAAATGTTTTGCGGCGGTCTATGAAGAGCGCAGCATCAACCGGGCGGCCGGGAAACTCTTTATCACCTCCCAGGGGTTGGGAAAGGTGATTCACAAGCTGGAAGAGGAACTGGACATTACCCTTTTTGAGCGGTCTAAAAAGGGAGTAGCCCCGACCCAGGGAGCGGCCTTTCTTTATGAAAAAACCAGGGAAATACTGCGTCTTGCACAGGAGACGGAGCAGGGAATCCGTCAGATTAAGCGAAAAGATCAGACGCTGCGTCTGGCCTGCGCCCGCGGCGTATTAAATGCGCTGTCCTTCTCCCTGGTGTCCGGTTTTATCGCCGCCTGCCCCCATCTTCATGTGGAATGGGCGGAATACTCCAACCGGGAGGTAAAGGAGAAGGTCGAGGAGCAGGAAGCGGATCTGGGGATCGTGGTGGGAAAGACGCCGTCGATTCACATGGATGAGGAAAAAATCGCTTCCCAGAGCATCCGGCTGATCGTCTATGAGGGCCATCCTCTGTACAGACGTGAAACAGTCAGTGCAAAAGAACTGATGGGAGAGCGGATCGTCATTCTCAACGAACAGTTTCAGGTATTCCATACCTTTCGGGAATTATGTAAACAGTATGGATTTGAGCCCAATGTGGCGGCCAAGACGGTGGACAGCAGTTTTCTGTTCCAGCTGTGTCAGGGAAAGGTGGGCATCGGCGTGGTGATTGATTTTTCCACGGCTCATTTCTGGATGGAGGGTGTCCGGATCGTGGAACTGGAAGAAAAGGTCAGCTGGGATATCTACCGGATTTGCAGGAAAAGCTGCAGGAATTTTGAAAATATCAGAGCCTTTGACAGCTATCTGATAGAAAACGGATGGTTGTAAGGTGGAAAGGGACTCTTTCTGGTGCGAAGGAGTACTTTCTGGTATGATTTCAGTAAGAAATAATTATGAAGGAGGAGCTGTGATGAAGTACAAGTATCCGAACTTATGTAAACCTATCAAGGTGGGGAATGTAACCTTCCGCAACCGTATGTTTTCCGCGCCCATGGGAGGCACGGACATTACCAACGACGGCTGTATCGGCCCCAAGTCCACAGCATTCTATGAACTGCGCGCCAGAGGCGGCGCCGGCGCCGTGACAGTCAGCGAATGTATGGTACATCCCAAAACGGACGGATCTCACGCCTATCATCTGGACACGGCCATTTTAAATTCACTGGCCGCGGCTACCTATACTGCCGATGCGATCCGCCGCCATGGAGCCATCCCCAGTCTGGAACTGTCCCATTCCGGCATGTATGCGGGAACGTATATGACAGATAAAAACCGTCAGCATTCCATGAATCAGTGGGGACCGTCCGACACGGTGCGTCCGGATGGCGTGCAGGTGAAAGCGCTGACCAAAGAACTGATCGATGAGATCGTGGAAGCTTACGGAAATGTGGCCGGACTGGCAAAGAGAGCCGGATTTGAGATGCTGATGATCCATGGCGGTCACGGCTGGCTGATCAACCAGTTCCTGTCGCCTTATTTCAATAAAAGAACGGACGAATACGGAGGATCCCTGGAAAACCGCTGCCGTTTTGCCATCGAAGTGCTCAAATCCGTGAGAAAAGCAGTGGGACCGGGCTTCCCCATTGAGTTTCGTTTAAGCGGCTCCGAGCTTTTTGAGGAGGGTTATGATCTGGAAGAAGGATGCCGTATCGCGCAGCAGATCGAGCCTTACATCGACCTGCTTCATGTGTCTGCGGGTACGTACCAGAGAGGATTCGGCGATACCCATCCTTCTATGTTTAAGGAACACGGCTGCAACGTATATCTGGCGGCGGAGATTAAAAAACACGTGAAGATTCCGGTGGCCACGCTCGGCGGACTGAACAGTCCCGAGCAGATGGAAGAGATCATCGCCAGCGGCAAGGCAGATGTGGTGTATATGGCGAGAGCGCTGCTGGCAGATCCGTTTCTGCCTCGCAAGGTGATGGCTAACCAGGACGATGAGATCGTTCACTGTCTGCGCTGCTTTACCTGTATGGCGGAAAGAGCGGCCACATCCACCAGAAGATGTACGGTAAATCCGCTGATCGGACGGGAAATGGAAGGTGTGGAAATCCAGCCGGCTCCGGTGAAAAAGAAAGTGCTGGTGGCAGGCGGCGGACCGGGCGGTCTCTATGCGGCCTATACGGCGGCCAGAAGAGGCCATCAGGTGATCCTCTGTGAAAAGAGCGATGCGCTGGGCGGTATCCTCAAAAGCGAGCAGGCCATTCCTTTCAAGAAAGAAATGTACGATCTGGGTCAGACCTATGCGCTGCTGGCACAGCGGGCAGGCGTGGAGATCCGCCTGAACACGGAAGTGACCAGAGAATACGTGGAGAATGAGCAGGCGGACGCTCTCATCATCGCGGTAGGTTCCCGTCCGCTGGTTCCGCCTATTCCGGGTCTGGACGGAGATAACGTGGTTATCGTCAACAACTATTATCTGGAGAAAGACAAGGTGTCGGATCAGGTAGTGGTATTCGGCGGCGGACTGGCCGGATGCGAATGTGCCATCCATCTGGGTATGGAAGGAAAACAGGTTCATCTGGTGGAGATGAGGGATGAACTGGCGCCGGATGCCAATGTAAGACATCGTCCGCTGCTGCTGGCGGAGATTGCCAAATACGTTACCGTGCATACCGGTTACAAAGGCAAACAGGTGACGGCAGAGGGCATCGTCTGTGAAGACAAGGATGGAAAAGAACATCTGGTGCCGGGTACTACCGTGATCTGTGCTCTGGGTCAGAGATCCAGAAGCGATGTGACAGACAGTCTGCGGGAAGCTGCTCCCTATGTGGCGGTGATTGGAGATGCATCCAGAGTATCCACCATCACCAATGCGGTTTACTGGGGCTATCACGCTGCTCTTGATATCTGAGAGAATCGTAAATGAGATGAGTGCTGCTGTTTGGCGGCGCTCATTTTCTTTAAGTCAAGAAAACACTGTTTTTTGTCAAGATCAGATCATGTGCCTGCAAAGACAAGCTGATATGATATAGCCAACAGCAAAGATACGTGAAAAAAGGATAAAGTCAGGATGAAAAAAGGAGGACTTACTATGACTTCAAGAGAACGTGTGTTGGCGGCAATCAATCATCAGCAGCCGGATCGTGTGCCGCTGGATATGGGGACGACTTTCTATACCGGTATCAGTGCCTGTGCCCTCTACCGACTGAGAAAGTATTACGGCCTGAAGACAAGGCCCATTGATATTTTTGAAACATCCCAGATGATCGGGGCGATGGATCCGGATATCATCGAAAAAATGGACCTGGATGTGGTGGGACTGCCCCAGGCAAAGGATTTTGCCGGCGTGAGAGTATACGGAGAAAAACAGGATTTCACCATGCCTGACGGCACGCCGGTGCGCATCTCTTCCGCTCATAAATATAAAGTGGATGAAAAGGGAAGAAGCTATCTGTATCCCCAGGGAAACGACCATTACGGCCCCAGCTATCTGATGCCGGAAGGAGGCTATTTTTTT
>Ga0079226_10001194_pt1 | contig 19772 bp, 13 predicted proteins | sample Poulit2014_FD_76345 | JGI IMG/M metagenome (GOLD analysis project Ga0079226, IMG submission 76345) | Agricultural soil microbial communities from Georgia to study Nitrogen management - Poultry litter 2014 | ecosystem: Environmental > Terrestrial > Soil > Agricultural land | place: USA: Georgia... | reverse complement strand
GACGGCGGAGGATTTCCTCGCCGCCATCGACAAGACCATCAAGTACTTCAATGATGGCGATATCGTGGCAGGCACCATCGTCAAAGTTGACCGCGACGAGGTGCTACTCGACATCGGGTACAAAACAGAGGGTGTCATCCCCTCCCGTGAACTCTCCATCAAGCACGATGTCGACCCGTCGGAGGTTGTCGCCGTCGGTGACGAGGTCGAGGCACTTGTCCTGCAGAAGGAGGACAAGGAGGGTCGTCTGATCCTGTCCAAGAAGCGTGCGCAGTACGAGCGCGCGTGGGGCACGATCGAGGAGCTCAAGGAGCGCGACGCACCAGTCAGCGGCAATGTCATCGAGGTCGTCAAGGGTGGGCTCATCCTGGACATCGGGCTGCGTGGCTTCCTGCCCGCCTCGTTGGTCGAGATGCGCAGAGTGCGTGACCTGCAGCCGTATGTCGGCCGGGAACTCGAGGCCAAGATCATCGAGTTGGACAAGAACCGCAACAACGTCGTGCTGTCCCGCCGCGCCTACCTCGAGCAGACCCAGTCCGAGGTGCGCAGCGAATTCCTCAACGCACTCGGCAAGGGTCAGGTCCGCAAGGGCGTTGTGTCCTCGATCGTCAACTTCGGCGCGTTCGTCGACCTCGGCGGTGTCGACGGTCTGGTGCACGTCTCGGAGCTCTCCTGGAAGCACATCGACCACCCGAGCGAGGTTGTCGAGGTCGGTCAGGAGGTCACCGTCGAGGTGCTCGACGTCGACATGGACCGCGAGCGGGTCTCGCTGTCGCTGAAGGCCACGCAGGAGGACCCGTGGCGGCAGTTCGCCCGGACGCACGCCATCGGACAGATCGTGCCGGGCAAGGTCACCAAGCTGGTGCCGTTCGGTGCGTTCGTCCGCGTGGAGGAAGGCATCGAGGGCCTGGTCCACATCTCCGAGCTCTCCGAGCGTCACGTCGAGCTGCCGGAGCAGGTCGTGCAGGTCAACACCGAGGTGATGATCAAGGTCATCGACATCGACCTGGAGCGCAGGCGGATCTCGCTGTCGTTGAAGCAGGCCAACGAGGGCTTCACCCCGGACTCGGAGTTCGATCCCACCCAGTACGGCATGGCCGCCGAGTACGACGACCAGGGCAACTACATCTACCCCGAGGGCTTCGACCCGGAGACCCAGGAGTGGCAGGAGGGCTACGACGCCCAGCGTATCGAGTGGGAGCGGCAGTACTCCGAGGCACACGCCCGGTACGAGGCTCACATGCGGCAGGTCGCCGAGGCGCAGCAGGCCAATGCCACCGCCGCCCAGGGCGGCGGTGACAACGACGAGGAGGCCGAGGAGACCGACTACCGGTCCGGCGGCGGCGGCGGGGGTTCGTCCTCCGGCGAGCAGTCCTCCCAGAGCAGTGGCGGCTCACTGGCCAGCGACGAGCAGCTCGCGGCACTGCGCGAGAAGCTCTCCGGCGGTGCCTGAGCCGAAATAACCGACACAGTGCGGGCCCCGAGGACACGAGCTGTCCCGGGGCCCGCACTGTGTCGGAGGGCCGCATCCGGATGTCGTCTCCCGCGGGGACGTGGGGGTGTTCACGGAACGAGCGTGCATACGTGGCCGTCAACACAGCGACCTCACGGGCCGACCTCACGGGCCGACCTCACGGGTCGACAGGCTCGTGTGGAACGCGAACACGGCATGATTGAATGCCGGGTATGCTACGGGTGGGCCTCACTGGGGGAATCGGTGCAGGCAAAACGACGGTCGCGGGCAGGCTGCGGGAACACGGTGCAACGATCATCGATGCCGATGCGATCGCGCGTGAGGTGGTGGCGCCCGGCACCGAGGGGCTGGCCGCGGTGACCGAGCGCTTCGGACAGGATCTGCTGACGTCCGAAGGAGAGTTGGATCGGCAGGAGCTGGCCGGACGTGCGTTTGCCGACGAATCGTCGCGACAGGACCTCAACGCGATCATGCATCCGCGGATCGCGGCGCGTACCGCGGAGCTGATGCGCGATGCCGCCGATGACGCGATCGTGGTGCACGACGTGCCGTTGCTGGTGGAGGGCAACATGGAATCCGCGTACCACCTGGTGATCGTTGTCGACGCGGACGAGTCGACCCGAGTGCAGCGGTTGGCGGATTCCCGCGGGATCGACGAGGGCGATGCCCGGGCCCGCATCGCCTCGCAGGCGAGCACGGCGCAGCGCCGCCGCGCGGCCGATGTGTGGCTGGACAACAGTGGAAGCCCGCAGCGGGTACGGGCGGCGATCGACTCGTTGTGGGCGGAGCGACTGGCGCCGTTCGAGGAGAACTTGCGGTTGCGTCGGCCCGCGCCGCGCGGCGCGCCCCGCATCGTGGACCATGATCCGGACTGGCAGGTCGAAGCGGAGCGCCTGCTCGCCCGGCTCCACGCGGCGGTGGGGGAGCGAGCGGTGCGTATCGACCACATCGGCTCGACGGCTGTGCCCGAGCTGCCCGCCAAGGACGTCATCGACCTGCAACTGGTTGTCGAGACTCTCGCGGAGGCCGACTGCTTGGTGGACGCACTGGGCGATGCCGGGTTCGTCCGCAGGACGGGGGAGTGGTCCGATTCGGCCGGGGACCACGGTGCCACATCCGTGTGGTGGGAGAAGCGGTTCCACCAACACACTGACCCCGCGCGTCCGGCGAATCTGCACGTGCGTTCCCTCGACAGTCCCGCGTGGCGGCTGTCGCTGTTGTTCCGCGATTGGGTGGCGGCCCATCCTGCGGAGCGGGTCGCGTATGCCGAGTACAAACGGCGACTCGCGGAATCGCACGCCGCCGATGGGCACACCGAGGCGTACGCGGCGGACAAACAGCCGTGGATCGATGCAGCGCTCCTGCGCGCCCGCGAGTGGGCCGACCGGACGGGGTGGGAAGCCGGCGAGTGAGTGCCCCCGGCGTGCGACCAGTGGTTCCGGAGCGGCTGGTTCAGGAGCGGCTGGTTCAGGAGCGGCGCTGCCATGTGAGGTGGATGTCGCGGGTGGCCAGCCAGGACACGAGGTCGTAGTTGTGTCGCGCCAGCCCATTGATCGTGTTGTAGGTGGTGCGCAGTGCTTCTGCCGCTTGTTGTCGGGTGAGCAGGTCGGTGCTCGTCGCCTCGAGCAGTTCTTCGGTGTCGATGACCTCCAGCCCTCGTCCCGTACGGATGACGATGTCGACGTAGAGATCGACCGTGCGCCACGTAAGGGCGCTGCGGTCGATGCTGACGACATCCAGGTAGAAGTCCTGGTCGTGCTCGTAGCCGGGGTTGAACCAGAAGTCGGTGGCCCGGAGATTCCACTCGGGCAGCAACCAGGACTCGATGTAGTGGAACTGCCGCCGTCCGGGTGTCGGACGGGCCATGTACAGCCCCCAGGGGTGCTCGCGGTAGTCGTCGACCTCCCGGACGATGCCCTTCGGATCGGTGTTGGTCGCTGTCGCGGGGTCGAAGGTCTCGATCTTCGGCTGGTGCAGCTGGGTCACGACCACATCATGCCTGGGAACACAGGAGGCTGCCGGTTGTCGTGGGTTGCTCCTATGCTGGTGGTGTGGCATTCGCGACCGAGCAACCCGTGTTGGCGCACTCCGAGTTCCGGCCCGTATCGGAGATCCCGCGATCCGAGGGCCGTTTCGAGGTCGTGTCCAACTACGAGCCGTCCGGTGATCAACCGGAGGCGATCGAGGAGTTGGACCGGCGGCTGAGCAGTGGCGAGCGCGACGTGGTACTGCTCGGCGCGACCGGGACCGGTAAGTCGGCGACGACCGCGTGGCTCGTGGAGCGCGTACAACGCCCCACCCTGGTGATGGCACCGAACAAGACGCTGGCGGCGCAGTTGGCGAACGAGTTGCGTGAGCTGTTCCCGAACAACGCCGTCGAGTATTTCGTCAGCTACTACGACTACTACCAACCGGAGGCGTACGTTCCGCAGACCGACACGTACATCGAGAAGGACTCCTCGGTCAACGACGATGTGGAGCGTTTGCGGCACTCGGCGACGATGAACCTGCTCTCGCGCCGGGACACGATCGTGGTGTCCAGTGTTTCCTGCATCTATGGTCTCGGGACTCCGCAGTCGTACCTGGATCGGTCGACCAAGCTGGAGGTGGGCGGTGAGATCGACCGTGACGTGTTCCTACGCGCGTTGGTCGACGTGCAGTACACCCGCAACGACGTGGCCTTCAACCGCGGCACTTTCCGCGTGCGCGGTGACACGGTCGAGATCATTCCGGCCTACGAGGAACTGGCGATCCGGGTCGAGTTCTTCGGCGACGAGATCGACAAACTGTACTATCTCCACCCGCTGACCGGTGACACCGTCAAGGAAGTGAACGAGGTCCGGATCTTCCCGGCCACACACTATGTCGCGGGCCCGGAACGGATGGACAAGGCGATCCGCAATATCGAGAGCGAACTCGCCGAGAAACTCGGCGACCTGGAGAACCGTGGCAGGTTGCTCGAGGCGCAACGGCTGCGGATGCGCACCACCTACGATATCGAGATGATGCGGCAGGTGGGTTTCTGTTCCGGCATCGAGAACTACTCGCGGCACATCGACGACCGGTCGGCAGGCTCGGCTCCTGCGACGTTGCTCGACTATTTCCCCGAGGACTTCCTACTCGTCATCGACGAGTCACACAAGACGGTGCCACAGATCGGCGGCATGTGTGAGGGCGACATGTCGCGGAAACGCACGCTGGTCGAACACGGCTTCCGGTTACCGAGCGCGCTCGACAACCGGCCACTCACCTGGGAGGAGTTCTCCGACAGGATCGGTCAGACAGTGTATCTCTCGGCCACGCCCGGCCCGTACGAGATGGGCCAGAGTGGCGGCGAGTTCGTTGAACAGGTGATTCGGCCGACCGGGCTCGTGGATCCCGAGGTGGTCGTGAAACCCACCGGCGGACAGATCGACGACCTGGTGCACGAGATCCGCACCCGTTCGGAGAACGACGAGCGGGTGTTGGTGACCACGCTGACCAAGAAAATGGCGGAGGACCTCACCGACTATCTGCTCGAGCTGGGGATCCGGGTCCGGTACCTGCACGCCGAGGTGGACACCTTGCGCCGGGTGGAGCTGTTGCGGGAGCTGCGCACCGGTGAGTTCGACGTGTTGGTCGGGATCAACCTGCTGCGCGAGGGCCTTGACCTCCCCGAGGTGTCGCTGGTGTCGATTCTGGACGCTGACAAGGAGGGTTTCCTCCGGGACGGGACCTCACTGATCCAGACGATCGGCCGCGCCGCGCGAAACGTCTCCGGGCAGGTGCACATGTACGCCGACAGGGTGACCGACTCGATGCGGTATGCGATCGACGAGACGAACCGTCGTCGTGAGAAGCAGATGGCTTACAACGAGGAACACGGCATCGATCCCCAACCGCTGCGCAAACAGATCAATGACATTCTCGACAGGGTCTACAGCGAGGCCGAGGATTCCGACGAGGAGGTCGCCGTCGGTGGTTCGGGTCGCAACGCGTCGCGGGGTAAGAAACCGGAACAGGGTGACAAGGTCGGCAGTTCGGGCATGTTGGCCGACAAGGACCCGACCACCATGCCGCGGACCGAACTCTCGGATCTGATTCAGCAGATGACGGACCAGATGACGCAGGCGGCGCGGGACCTGCAGTTCGAGCTCGCTGCTCGCCTACGGGACGAGGTGTCGGAACTGAAGAAGGAACTGCGCAGCATGGAAGCCGCCGAGAAGTAGTGCGATGACCGATCCGCTCGGGCCGGCCGCTCGGGGCGAGCGGGGCACTGTGGCCCGGTCTGCCGTGATCCGTTAGTCGGCGCCGCGGACGGCGGCCATGCGGCGCACCGCCTCCGTCAGGATCGCTTCCGAGGTGGCGAAGTTCAGCCGAACCCGGCCCGCGCCGCCGGAGCCGAACTCCGTCCCCGGGCTGAGTGCCAGGTTGGCGCGTTCCAGGAACGCCGCGGCGGGCTCGCTGGCTCTCCCGGGATCCAGGCCCCTGCAGTCGAGCCAGGCGAGGTAGGTCGCTTCCGGCGGGCGCCAGTCCACCTGCGGCAGCCAGTCGCGTAACAATCTGCCCAACAACTTACGGTTGTTATCCAGCCCGTTGTGGACGGCCTCGAGCCATTCCCCACCGTGTCGCAGTGCGGCGGTGTGGGCCAGCACGCCGAGATGGCTCGGACCGTGGCTGACCTCCTCGGGGATCCGCGCCAGCTCTTCGGCGGCGTCGGCGCCGGCGACGGCGAGGGCGGCTTTGAGTCCCGCCAGGTTCCAGCCCTTCGACGCGGACATCAGTGAGAATCCGCGGGGCCCACCGGTGGTGCTCAGGTACGGCGTGAACTCCGCTCCGGGAAGTACCAACGGGGCGTGGATCTCATCAGCGACGACGTGTACGTTGTGGCGTTCGGCGAGTTCGCCCACGTGGTCCAGTTCGCCGCGCGTGTGTACGGTTCCGGTCGGGTTGTGCGGGTTGCACAGCAGGTACGCGGCGGTGCCCGAACGGAACGTGTCGGTGAGCGCGTCGAAGTCGATGCGGCCGTGGTCGGTGAGTGGAGCCTCGACCACCCGCCGGCCCATGCTGGTCACGAAGGCGTAGAACGGCGAGTAGACGGGGCTGTTCACCACGACGGTGCTGCCCGGGGCGGTGACCTGTCGTAACACCTCGGTTGCGCCGACCATCACGTCGGGGACCAGCCGGGTGCGGGCCGGGTCGAGTCCGGACCATGACCATCGCTCCACTGCGAATTCGTGCAGTGCCCGCGCGTACGGCTCGCCCATGGCATATCCGGTGTCACCGCGTTCGGCAGCGGTGATGATGCTCCGACGAACGGGTTCGGCCAGCGGGACGTCCATTTCCGCGATCCACAACGGCAGGACGTCGTCCCCGTATGCACGCCACTTGGCGCTCTGGCGTTGCCGAAGTTCGGCGAGGGACAGCTGTTCGAACGGGTTGTTCTCCGGCACGCCCGTACGCTCCTTTCCGGCGCGGACACTCGGGGGGCATTCTGACACGAGAATGCCCCCCGAGTCGGCGTCGTTATGCCGGCGGTCCCTGACCGGTGAGGCGGTCCGGTTGGGTCAACGCTTCGAGCTGTTCGTCGTCGAGTACGCCCTCTTCGCGGACGAGCTCTCGCACGTTGCGGCCGTGTTGCAATGCCTGCTGGGCGATGCGGGACGCCGTGGCGTGACCGATCTGCGGCGTCAGTGCCGTGATGATGGCGACGCTGCGTTCGGTCAGTTCCGCGAGGTGCCCGCTGTTCACCCGGATCCCGGAAATGCAGTTGTCCGTCAGTGTCCCCAGCGCCTGGGACATCCAGTCGATGTTCGTCAGCAGGGTGTGCGCGATGATCGGTTCGAATGCGTTGAGCTGCAGCTGGCCTGCCTCGGCAGCGGCGGAGATGGTGACGTCGCCACCCATCACGCTGAACGCAACCTGGTTGACCACCTCGGGAATGACGGGGTTGACCTTGGCGGGCATGATGCTCGACCCGGCCTGACGAGCGGGCAACTGCAACTCGGCCACGCCGCTCTGCGGTCCGGAGGACAACAGCCGGAGGTCGTTGCAGAGTTTGGAGATCTTCACCGCGGCGCGTTTCAGGGTGGCCGATGCCTGTACGAAGACGCCGGCGTCCGACGTCGCGGCGATGAGGTCCGCTGCGGTGGTCAGTTCCCGGCCCGTGATCGTGCTCAGGTGGGCACGGACCGCGCGTGTGTACCCCGGCGCGGCGTTGAGGCCGGTGCCGATCGCGGTACCGCCGAGGTTGATCCTGTCGAGCAGGCCGTACATGTCGGCGATACGGCTCTGTTCCTCGCCGAGTGCCGCGTCCCAGGCACCGAACTCCTGGCCGACGGTCATCGGCACCGCGTCCTGGAGTTGGGTGCGGCCGACCTTGACGAGGTCACGGAACTCGGTCGATTTCTCGGCCAGGCTCGCACGGAGTCTGCCGATCGCCGCGTCGAGTCGTTGCAGCGCGCTGATGGTTGCCAGCTGTAGCGCCGTGGGGTACACGTCGTTGGTGCTCTGGCCGTGGTTGACGTGGTCCAGCGGGTCCACCACGTGGTACTCGCCACGGTTGTGGCCGAGCAGTTCGAGTGCCCGGTTGGCGATCACCTCGTTGGCATTGATGTTCGAAGAGGTGCCCGCGCCGCCCTGGACGACGTCGACGACGAACTGGTCGTGCAGTTCACCGTCACGGACCTCCTGACATGCCGAATCGATCGCGGCGGCCACGGAACTGTCCAGCGCGCCGACGTCGCTGTTGGCGCGTGCTGCTGCTTGTTTCACCGCGGCGAGTGCGCGGACGAGATCAGCGTGATGCGACATCGCGGTTCCGCTGATCGGGAAGTTCTCGACGGCACGTGCCGTGTGAACTCCCCAGTAGGCCGTGGCGGGGATTTTTACCTCACCCAGCATGTCGGATTCGGTGCGATACTCGGTCATGTTCTGCTCCGTTTTCGCGTCATATCGGTCACCGTCCAGCCCAGTGCCGTGGCACCGTCGACATCATCTGCGCCGGATTGATGATGATTCGCGCAGGTTCGACTCATCCGCCGTGCCGCCATGGAACAGCCGAAGGATCGTGGAAGCCTATCGACAACCCGGGGGAACGTCCATGCCCGAGCAGCAAAGATCACAGTATTCGCGTGTGAACGCGTGTGCAGCCGCAGGAGCGGGTACCGGGCTGGCGCTAGCTCGTGATGTCCTTACGCTGGAACCACTGGGCGGCGAGCAGACCGAATGCTGTGGCGTAGCAGACTGCGGACAGCGCGCCACTGGCCATGTCCGTCCAGTCGATGTCTCTGGCTATTACGTCGACCCACGCGGATGAATAGTGGGTCGGCAGCACGTCGCGCCAGCTGCCCAGCGCCGTGATCTCGTCGAGGATGTTCGACACGATCGACAGCAGGACGGCACCACCGACGGCGCCCAGTGGGGCGTCCATGGAAACGCTCAGCAGCAGCGCCAGTCCGGCGACCCAACCGAGCTGCACCAGAATGTAGAGCACGGCCAACAGCAACGCCAGTAAGCTTCGGTCGGCGGGGATCGAAGCGCCTGCGGGGCTGACCGCGGGTCCGATGCCATAGCAGACGAGTCCCACGAGCAGCGACACCACGGGCAACAGCACGATGGCCGCGCCGGACAATAACGCCGAGCTCAGCGCCTTCTGCCGTAACAGTCGCGCCCGTGGCACCGGGATGGCCAACAGGTACTTCAGGCTGGACCATGCCGCCTCGCTGGCGATGGTGTCGCCGAAGAACAGGGCCACGATCATCGGCAGCAGCACACTCCCCGCCACGAACAGGACGAAGGTCACGAAGTTCGGTGCGCTGGACGTCGCGAGGTCGACATAACCCCGGTCCTGCCCGGTCGACTCGTCCTGTCCGATCGCGAACGCCGCGACCAGCACGAACGGTAATGCGGCGACCAGGGCGAACAGCCACAGTGTCCGCCGTCTGCGTAACTGTCGGCGCAGTTCCACCGTCAGCCGGAGGGTGCGTCGCTGTCGGTAGCCGGCACGTGCGCCGTCGGGTTCCGGGAGTGCGAGGCTGTCCATGTCGTCGGCCGCGTGACGTAGCGCCCGCAACGCCGCAGTGGCGGTGCCCGCCTTGCCGTCGTCTTCGTCGGACTCCCCCCGGGGCGGGGGAGGAGTGTCGCCTGCTGGGGTCATTGTTCGTTCTCCTCGCCAACCAGCTGCAGGAACGTGTCCTCCAGCCTGCGCCGCGGACCGGCGTGTTCCACCGCGATCCCGGCATGTACCAGTGCGGCGACCGCGGTGGAACGCGGAGTGGTGCCGAGTTCGGCGTACACGACATCGCCACTGCTGTGCACCTGGCTCGCACGGACGTCCGTACGCAGCGTCTCGAGCGCGGCGTCTGGACGATCCACGCGGAACGCTGCGGCCGCGCCCGCGGACACGACCTCGTCCACCGCGCCGGACGTCACCAGGGCGCCCCGATGCATCACGACCACGTGGGTGCAGGTCTGCTCGACCTCGGCCAAGAGGTGGCTCGAGATCACTACCGTGCGTCCGGTGGCCGCGTAGCGCAGCAGGACCTCACGCATCTGATGGATCTGCGGTGGGTCCAGGCCGTTGGTGGGCTCGTCGAGTACCAGCAACTCGGGCAGGCCGAGCATGGCCTGTGCGATCGCGAGCCGTTGGCGCATTCCCTGGCTGTAGGTCCGTACCCGGCGGTGTACCGCGTCACCGAGTCCGGCGATCTCCAACACCTGGTCGAGGTGTGCATCGTCGGTGGCTCGCCCGGTACTGGCCCAGTACAACCGGAGGTTGTCCATTCCGGACATGTGGGGCAGGAATCCGGCGCCCTCCACGAATGTGCCCAGCCGTGACAGGACCGGTGCGCCGGGCCGGATCCGGTGGCCGAACACTCTGATCTCGCCACTCGTGGGGCGGACCAGCCCGAGCAACATGCGTAGGGTGGTGGTTTTGCCCGCGCCGTTGGGGCCGAGCAGTCCGAGGACCTGGCCCTGGGAGACGTGCAGTGAGAGTCCGTCGACCGCGGTGAGTCCGCCGCGATAGGACTTGGTCAGCCCGTCGATCCGCAGCGGCGTGTTCACCGCTGCGGTGTCCACGGCGTCACCCCGCCTGCGCCGCAACCTCGCCACCCCCAGCACTGCCATGCCCGCCACCAGCACCCCGACGATCCCGAGTGCCTGCCCGAGTGGTGGTTGCTGTCCGGTCGTTTCACCGGCGACCGCGGGGACGGACAGTGACTGCCGGGCAAGCGCGATGTCGTATTGTGCGGGTGCGTCCGGTACCGCATAGGCCTGGTCCGTCGTTCCGATGACCAACCGAAGGGAGTGATCCTGTTCGAACGCGTGCGCGATACCCGGCAGCGCCACGGTCACCTCGACTGCCGACCCGTCCTCAGGCAGGTCCGGTAGGCGGAACGGCGACACCGCGGCCGCGGGCAGCGTGGCGTTGCCGTCCGGATCGACGTCGTACAGCTTGGCGAAGAGTACGTTCCCCGAGTTCTGCGTGCCGGTTTTGTCCGTGTCGTCACGTGCTGTGTCGTCACGTGCTATCCGGAGCGTGACCCGTGGGGTGCCGGTTACCAGCAGTTCCTCTTCCAGCGGTGCCGTGGTGAAGCGCGCCGACTGGTCCGGTGGGGCGATGCTGATTCGGCCCGCCAGTCGGGACGAGTTCCCGAGGAACTGCTGCAGCGACGGCAGTCCACTCACGGCGGATGGTGTCGCTCCTGCGGGCCGCATGATCCGTTGTTTGGGCCCCCGCAGGCGCACCCGATCGCGGTTCGTGTCACCTGCCTTCCCGAGCCCCGGGTACGAGGGGGCTGTGACCCAGCGGATGTTGCGTTCGTCCTCGTCCCGGTCACGGACGGGGCCCGGGACGCCGTAGGTGAAACCCGGGCGCGGAGCGCCGCGGTCACCGCTGAGATGCTCGACGAGCCAGTCACCGAGGATCCCGGTGACGTGTTCACCGGGATCGGCGCTGCCGTGGCCACCCGGGAACCAGACGACCTCGACCTCGCCACCCGCTTCGCTGATCTGTCGGGCGTTCGCGTCGGCCTGCTCCAGTCCGAACAGGGTGTCCTGCGTCCCCTGCACCAACAGTGTCGGAATGTCGATGTTGTCGGTGACAGCGCTGGGAGAGACGCTGTGCAGCAACCGCAGTGTGTCCTGGCTCGCCGCACCGTCGAGTGCGATGTCCCGGTAGGCGCGGCAGATGTTCGTGCTGAACCGGCCACAGCGGAGTCGTCCGCCGTGGGAATTCGTGGTGTCGCTGTCGGTGGTGTCGTTGTCGGTGGTGCCACCGCCGGCGGAGCTGTCGTTCGGGTTCTTCTGCGCGGAGGCGGTGTCGGCCGCGCCGGCCGATCCCGCGGCGAACAGCATTCCGCCCCACGCCTTCTTGAACACGCCGTGTGGCGCATGGGCGCCCGTTGCTGGGGTATCGCCGCGGGTGGTGTTTTCGCCTGCCGCATTGGGCAGCAGAGCGCTCGCGAGATCGTTGTAGGTGATCACCGGTGCTACCACGTCGATGCGGTCGTCGGTGCCTGCCAACAGCAGTGACAGGGCGCCGCCGTAGGAGGCGCCGCTGACGCCGACCCGGGGGTCACCCTCATCGTTCAGTTCGACGCTGTCCAGTGTCGCGAGATGGTCCACGAGTCGGCTTGCATCGGCGACCTCGAAATCCGGATGATTCATCGAGATGGTGCCGCCGCTGCGGCCGAATCCGCGTGCCGAGTAGGTCAGTACCACCAGCCCGCGTTGGGCGAGGTCGCGTGCCTGCTCGGCGAGGTCGGTCTTGTCGCCGCCGAAGCCGTGCGCCAGCAACACGGCCGGTGCTGGGGCCGACCCGGTGGCCGATTCCGGCACGAACAGCGTGGTGTCGATGGCGATCCGCTCGTCGGATCCGGGAGCCTCCGGCACGTGGAGCATCTCCTCGGTGGTCCGGACCGCGGTGTCTGCGGTGGGGCGGAACCAGTGGACCCCACCGGCGAGCAACACCGCGACCACGGCGCACAGTGCGAGCAGGCGGGTACGGCGGCTCCACGAGAGGCTGAAACGAACCACGGGGAGAGCCTATGTGTCCGGCCCGACACGTGCGTGGCGGGACGCCCGTGTCACACTGGGGACCCCGTGGAGGGGAGTATTCCCCCGCGGCGGTGTCGTCAGCACGGTCCTTCTTGGGAACCCGGCGCCGTCGGCCGGCGACACGCCGGCGGAAGAGACCTCCGGGTAGTGGTGTGTTGTCCGCTGATCCGGAGGCTGGGTATGTCTGTGCCGTTGTGGCTGTGGTTGGTGACGGTCGCGGGATTCGTCGGGTTGGTCACCCTCGATCTGGTGATCGTCGATCGGAAACCACACAGCGTGGGGACCGCGGAGGCCGCCAAATGGGTGGGTTTCTACGTGGCGCTCGCCGCGCTGTTCGGTGTGGGGGTGTGGTACCTGGGCGGTCACGCTCCCGGTATCGAGTTCTTCACCGGTTACATCACCGAGTACTCGCTGAGCGCGGACAACCTGTTCATCTTCATGGTGATCATCTCGTCGTTCCGGGTTCCCGCGGTGTACCAACACCGTGTCCTGCTGATCGGTGTCGTACTGGCGCTCGTGCTGCGGGGCGTGTTCATCGCCGTGGGGGCCGCGTTGATCAGCCAGTTCGTGTGGGTGTTCTTCATCTTCGGTGCCGTGCTCGGCTGGACGGCGATCAGTTTGGTGCGCAGCAGCGGAGACGATGACGACGAGTATCGTGAGAATGCCCTGATCCGTCGGGTTCGTCGGGTGCTGCCCGTCACCGAGGACTACGTGGGGCAACGGATCTCCGTCAGACGTGACGGTAAGCGTTGGGTCACTCCGATGCTGCTGGTGATCATCGCGATCGGCAGCGCCGATCTCATGTTCGCCGTCGACTCCATCCCGGCGATATTCGGGATCACCCAGGATCCATACCTGGTCTTCACGGCGAACGCGTTCGCGCTGATGGGGCTGCGCCAGCTGTACTTCCTGCTCGGCGGGTTGGTGAAGAAGCTCGTGTACCTCTCGTACGGGCTCGCCATCATTCTGGCGTTCATCGCGGTGAAGCTGGTACTTCACGCGCTGCACGAGTACCAGATCACTCCGGACTGGTTGCAGGTGGGAAGTTTGCTCTCGTTGGCCGTGATCGTCGGGGTGCTGGTGGTGACGACGATCGCCAGTGTGATCAAGGCAAAGCGATCCCCGGAGGCCACAGGAGGGTCGGGTCTCGTGCTGGATGCCGCGGCTCCGCAGGACCGTGACGACACCGACGATCAGTGAGGACGATCAGTGAGGACGACTCGCTGGTCGGGTGGCCGCGTACATGACCGGATCAGTCGAGCAGATCGTAGTTGAGTTCGCGGCACACCCGCTCCAGCGGAACGTCCAGGCCGGGGTGGTCCAAAGACAACAACACGTCCGGCTCCGCCGGTAGGGCCCCGGCTGCGGGCGGGTTCCAGAGACAGACGGCGGGGGCACCCGAGTCCATCGACGAGCGGTACCAGACTCCGTCCAGGTCACCGAAGGTGGCGCGAATCGCGCGGGCCCACGCTTGGGTCGTTTTCTTCGGCCCGCTGGAGATTTCCTGGGATGTGCCCACTCGGGTGGGCCACAACCCGGTCAGATCGAGCAGTCGTAGGGTGCGTGCGGGGCGCAGGACGGCCAGTCGCGGCCCACGTGACGACCTGTCCACCGTTGAGGTGGTCTGAAACACTTCGGCGACACTCGTGCGCACCGTCAGCGCCAGGTAGAGCACGCCGTTGTTGTCGTCGGTCGTGATCTTTTCCCGCTGCGGGGTGTGTGGGTCGAACCGGCCGTGTGCGAGCGGGCCCGCATAGCGGAACGAGTGCCACTGCTGTGGATGGTTCCCGTGGGCGGTGAAGATCCGGGTCAGCCGCGTGTCGGGGGACACGGTGACAATGTCCTCGGCGGGGCGGAATTCGTCGGTCAGTACGGAGCGTGCGGGCGGCAGGGGAAGCCGTGCCATGGGAAGCGGTTACCGTCCGTTTCAGCGTATCGAGCTATCCGAGCAGCGATGGTGGTCGGTTCTAGGACGCGGTGCCGAGCGGTGCGACGATCTCGGCGACCAACTCGGGGTCGCCGCCCGCGAGGAGCCACTGACGTGGTGTGGCGGGCCGCTCGTTGATGACCAGATCGCTTTGCGGCGTTCCCATGAATGCCGCCACGACCAGCGCGGGCTGGTCGTCGGGTACCGCACGGAGTACGGTCTCCAGCCCCGGGAGCACGCTGGAGTTGGTGAATTGCCAGGCGGGCATCCGCCAGCCGCCGCCCGGCTCTTTCCACCCTGTCAGACGTCGTTGCGCCAGCCGGTGTCGGACTCGGCTGTCGTCGACACCGAGCTTGATCGCCGCTTCGGAAACCGTGAGTGACCCCTCCGCCAGTACGGCGTGGGCCGCGACGGCCCTGGCGCGTTGGTCGGGTTCGTCCGGTGCCTGTGGAGACAGGTCGAGGCCGACCTCGACGAGTGCCGTGCGTTGTTCGCTGGTGAAGTAGTGGGCCGGTTCGGGGCTCGGCGGGGAGAGCTTACTCGCCGCGTCCTCCACCAGGGCGAGGAAGTCCGCGGGGTCCACGCGCAGTCCGGCGCGGGCGAGAGTGCTTTCCAAAGCTACGGTCATGCGCACAGCCTAGCGCGTTTGTGCGGTTTCGTGCGCTTGCCGATGCAAATGTGGGTGAATTCACCCAGCCTCACCACTGTCGGCGCGGGGTCCGGCACGGGGCGTGACCCTCTGGTCACGACCCTCACGCACTCGCTGTGTGTTGTCCAGGGGAGGCGTGCTGCCGAGGGGTGTGTGCTGTCCGGAGGGCGGTGTTCGTGACGGGCGTCAGCGGTGGGGAAGGGCGTCGCGCGCGGGAGCCTGCTCGAGGTGGGCGGTGTCGTTGAAACGCCGAACGGTCCACTCGGATCCGTGGACGCCCAGCTCGGAGATCGAACCGTTGGTCACGTGCTCGAAAGCGAACGGTGCCGCGCCGCTGGCCAGGCTCAACAGCGTGGCAATGACCCCGCCGTGGCTGACAACGGCGACGCGCTGACCGGGATGTGCGGCGACGACACGTCCCACACCTGCACACAGTCGCTCGTGCAGCTCCGTCATCGACTCGGCGCCCGGGACGACGTCCCAGCGTTGTTCCGCGCGCATCCGCAGGGCGAGCGGATGTCGCGCGGCAACATACCTGCGCAGTACATGCCCCTCCCATTCGCCGAGGTACACCTCCCGCAGTCGGTCCTCGACGTGCACGCCCAGCCCGAGGCGTGCCTCCAGTGGGGCCGCGGTTTGGGCGGTGCGTCGCAGCGCGGTGACGTAGAGCGCGTCCAAGTGTGTGGTGCCGAGTCGTTCGGCGAGGGCCCTGGCGTGTCGGTGGCCTTTCGACGTCAACTCGGGATCGGAGACTCCGTCCACGAGGGGGAAGCTGATCCCGTCCGGGGCGGGAGCGGTCTCACCGTGGCGGATCAGCAACAGGGTTGTCGCATCATCCGTTTCGCTCACGCCCCGAGCTTAGTAGGAGTGTTCGCCCGCCACAGTGATGTGCTGGGCGACAGGTGACCACTTTTTTTTGGAGGGAGGGGTCCTGCCGGGTCACCAGCCGCGTTCGCGCCACTCGCCGAGTTTGGGTCGCTCCGTACCGAGCGTCGAGTCGTCCCCGTGACCGGGATAGAACCAGGTGTCGTCCGGGAGCGTGGCGAAGATCCGGTGTTCGACGTCGTCGAGTAACGAGGTGAACGTCTGTGGCGAGGGGGTTTTACCGACGCCGCCGGGGAACAGCGAATCCCCGGTGAACAGGTGCGGCGGACCGTTCGGGTCGCGGTAGAGCAGCGCGATCGAGCCCGGAGTGTGGCCACGCAGATGGATCACTTCCAGTGTGCACTCGCCCACGGACACGGTGTCACCGTGCTCGAGCAGAAAATCCGGAGGGATGGGCAGCGGCCCGGAGTCCTCAGGGTGAGCCGCGGTGTTGGCGCCGTTGGCGCCTGCGGTGGCCCCCAGTGCCTGCCAGTGGTCGCCGTGCTGGTGTGTTGTCACGACGGTGCGTAGCGTCGGACGGTCGTTGCCGTGACCGATCAGGTCGGAGATCCGCTCCGGCTCGGCGGCCGCGTCGATCAGCAGCGCCTCGTTGGTGTTGCGGCACACCAGCAGATAGGCGTTGTTGTCCATCGAGCCGACGGAGAGTTTGGTGATCGTGAGCGTGTCGAGAGTGCGCCGCGCGGCGTCGCCCGCGGGTTCGACATGGCCGGTGTAGTCGTCAACGATATTCACACGCATCACCCTAGCCCAGCCGCGCGTTCGTTGTCGGTTGCTCGTCCTAGCATGGACGGTGGCGACCGTAGCGGCCACCTTCGCCCGCGGACGGTCGCAGTGCTCCACGAAAGGATCCCAGGTGGCTGATCATCTCGTCGTTCGCGGCGCGCGCGAACACAATCTGCGCGGTATCGATGTCGACCTGCCGCGGGACAGCCTGATCGTGTTCACCGGCCTGTCCGGTTCGGGCAAATCGAGTCTGGCGTTCGACACGATCTTCGCTGAGGGGCAGCGGCGGTACGTCGAGTCGTTGTCGGCCTACGCACGACAGTTCCTCGGCCAGATGGACAAACCCGATGTCGATTTCATCGAGGGTCTCTCGCCTGCAGTGTCCATCGACCAGAAGTCCACCTCGCACAACCCACGCTCCACGGTCGGCACGATCACCGAGGTCTACGACTACCTGCGTTTGTTGTACTCCAGGGCGGGGGTGCCGTACTGCCCGGTCTGCGGGGAGCGCATCAGCAAGCAGACGCCACAGCAGATCGTCGACCAGGTGTTGGAGATGGCGCCGGGCACCCGCTTCCAGGTGTTGGCCCCCGTGGTGCGGGGACGTAAGGGCGAGTACGTCGACCTCTTCTCCGATCTGCAGCAACAGGGTTTCGCCCGTGCCCGGGTGGACGGGACGGTGTACCCGCTGACCGAACCGCCGAAGCTGAAGAAACAGGAAAAGCACGACATCGGCGTGGTGGTGGATCGGCTCAGTGTCAAGTCGAGCGCGAAGCAGCGGCTGACCGACTCGGTCGAGACGGCGCTGCGATTGGCGGACGGGCTGGTCCAATTGGAGTTCGTGGATCTTCCCGCCGATGACAACAACCGGATGCGCGGCTTCTCGGAGAACCTCGCCTGCCCGAACGGCCACGCACTCGAGGTCGAGGACCTCGAACCTCGCGCGTTCTCATTCAACTCACCCTACGGCGCCTGCCCGCAGTGCACCGGCATCGGCAGCCGCAAGGAGGTCGATCCGGAACTCGTCGTTCCCGACGAGGACGAAACGCTGCAGGGCGGGGCGATCGCACCCTGGGCGGGCGGACAGTCCGCCGACTATTTCCAGCGGTTGCTGACCTCGCTGTCCGAGTCGATGGGCTTCCGGACGGACACCCCGTGGCGTCGGCTACCCGCCAAGGTGCAGAAGGCCGTATTGCACGGCACCAGCGAGCAGGTGCATGTGCAGTACCGCAACCGCTACGGGCGCAGACGTTCGTACTACGCGAACTTCGAGGGCGTCATTCCCTTCCTGGAAAGACGGCTCGAACAGACCGAGTCCGAGTACATGCGAGAGCGCTACGAGGGTTACATGCGCGAGGTTCCCTGTCCTTCGTGTCAGGGGACACGACTGAAGCCCGAGATCCTGTCGGTGATGCTCTCGGACGATGACAGGGGAGAGCTCTCGATCGCCGATGTGTGCGCATTGTCGATCAGCGACGCCGCCGATTTTCTCGATGGTCTGGTGCTGTCCGACCGGCAGGCGATGATCGCGGGTGCGGTACTCAAGGAGGTACAGGCACGGCTGCGGTTCCTGCTCGACGTCGGGCTGGACTATCTCTCGCTGGGGCGTGCGGCGGGCACTCTCTCGGGGGGTGAGGCGCAGCGGATCCGGCTGGCGACCCAGATCGGTTCTGGTCTCGTCGGCGTGCTGTACGTACTCGACGAGCCGTCCATCGGGTTGCACCAGCGCGACAATCACCGGCTGCTCGACACGTTGAGCAGGCTGCGGGACCTCGGAAACACCCTGATCATCGTCGAACACGACGAGGACACCATCCGGGCCAGCGACTGGGTTCTCGACATCGGTCCGGGAGCCGGTGAACACGGTGGGCACATCGTGCACAGTGGTCCGTACCAACAGCTGCTGGAGAACACGGAGTCGCTCACCGGCGACTACTTGGCACGGCGTAGGGAGATTCCCGTGCCGGACATCCGCCGCCCCTCGGACAAGAAGCGGCAGATCACTGTTGTCGGGGCACGCCAGCACAATCTGGCCGGTATCGACGTGTCGTTCCCGGTGGGTTGCATGATCGCGATCACCGGGGTCTCCGGGTCCGGCAAGTCCACGCTGGTCAACGATATCTTCTCGTCGGTGCTGGCGAACCGTCTCAACGGGGCCCGGCAGGTTCCGGGGCGGCATACCAGGGTCAACGGCCTCAACAACGTCGACAAGCTCGTGAGAGTGGACCAGTCGCCGATCGGGCGTACCCCGCGTTCGAACCCCGCGACCTACACCGGAGTGTGGGATCACATCAGGAAACTCTTCGCGGCCACGACCGAGGCGAAGGTGCGTGGGTACCAGCCCGGCCGGTTCTCGTTCAACGTCAAGGGTGGCCGGTGTGAGGCGTGTGCCGGCGAGGGCACGTTACGGATCGAGATGAACTTCCTGCCGGACGTGTACGTGCCCTGCGAGGTGTGCAAGGGGGCGCGGTACAACCGCGAGACGCTCGAGGTGCACTACAAGGGCAGGACGGTGGCGGACGTACTCGACATGCCGATCGAGGAGGCCGCGGAGTTCTTCGAACCGATCAAGGCCGTGCACCGGCACCTCAAAACCCTGGTGGACGTGGGGCTGGGCTATGTCCGGCTCGGTCAACCGGCCCCGACGTTGTCCGGTGGGGAAGCGCAGCGTGTGAAGCTGGCCAGCGAGCTCCAGAAACGCTCGACCGGGCAGACGGTCTATGTGCTCGACGAGCCCACTACCGGGTTGCACTTCGACGATATTCGGAAGTTGCTCGACGTGATGCACGGTCTGGTGGACAAGGGCAACACTGTGTTGATCATCGAGCACAACCTCGACGTCATCAAGACGGCCGATTGGATCATCGACATGGGACCTGAGGGCGGATCCGGGGGTGGCGAGGTGATCGCGCAGGGAACTCCGGAGCAGGTTGCCGCCGATGAGGACAGTTACACCGGCCACTACCTCAAACCCATCGTCGGCTGAGTCACGTCGAGGTCTGGCCGGGCCGGGCCTGCTCGGGTTGAGGTGCGGCCGGGTGGGGCACCGCTGTATGAGAGCCCCACCCGGCCCG
>Ga0079226_10001193_pt1 | contig 19773 bp, 18 predicted proteins | sample Poulit2014_FD_76345 | JGI IMG/M metagenome (GOLD analysis project Ga0079226, IMG submission 76345) | Agricultural soil microbial communities from Georgia to study Nitrogen management - Poultry litter 2014 | ecosystem: Environmental > Terrestrial > Soil > Agricultural land | place: USA: Georgia... | reverse complement strand
GATAAAGCCATTAATACAGAGAATGCAACTAAAATAACTCCTGCAATGGTATAAGGAAGATGTGCTGAGGCAATGCTTTCCGCCAATTCTACGGAAGGCAATTGATAATACATAAGGCTTAGGCGATCCAGGGCAATACCAAATACCATTGCAGCAATAGCTGTTCGGGTCCATACCGAAAGCGTACGTTCGTAGTTCATATACGTCCGCTCATAATTCATGTTGGTCCTTTTTTGAGCTAATACCGACCGATCTTTAGATAAGTCGACTAATTTTTGAGCTCCCTCAAGCTGACTGTCAATTTGGTCTTCTAATTCTGACATAATAAAATTATTTATAACTTTTTAATTCAAATAATCAGAAAAAATGCTTCCAATACTTAGAATTTAGACAAAAGTTAGCAATCGCCTTTACGTCATTCAAAAAATAGTTAATTTCGATGAGTAAATATCACATTGGGTTATTAAGTTATTTTATGTTTGCATTTGCAATTGCTAACTATTGTTACCTGCGATTTATGGCTATTACACCTTCAAAATACCTGATGATATGAGTGAACCTTTCTTGATTAAAAATGATTTAGTTTAGTAATTCGGGCGGAACAGTCCGGCCGATATTTTCCCAAAAAGGGCCGATAATAGCGAATAAATTATTTATTTTGTATCCGTATTAAAAAGATCCGTCTTAGATTAAATGGAAGGAAACGAATGGTAAGCTTTAGTAAACGATAATTTCCTCCAGAAAGTGATAATACTAATATGATACGACGTAAGGATTATTTTATGATCTATGAAGTTTTAAAAAAGGTAGCACTGCTAATATTATTGGGGTTAATTTTTGGCTGTTCCTCTAATGATGAGGTTCAGAAAAAAGAACAGGTGGCTCCGGATTCAACCCAGCAGCTTTCAATGGCTCGTTTGGTTGAACAGGCTTCATTTACGTCGCTCGATGGCGATACGGTAAAAATATCTGATTTTAAAGGAAAGGTAGTGGCCATTGATCTGTGGGAAACCTGGTGTCAGTATTGTCTCGAAGGCTTTCCTACTATGCAGAAGCTGCAGGACGAATATACGGATGATTTCATCGTATTAGCAATAACGCCTGGTTTTAGCGATACGCCCAGGGATGCCCGGGAGTTTGCGAAAGAGCACAATTATGATTTTAAGTATTTGATTGATACCAATGGGTTAAGCAAAAAGATAGGAGTGCAAGGCATCCCCTTTAAGCTTTTTCTCGATTCTGAGGGCAACTTTATTACTAAATCTATTGGCACACAGGGAAGTGAAGTAGATTATAAGAATATAAGCAACATTATTGAAGAACATAGGCAGGAGGCTTCAGAGAAAGGGGGAACGGAACGAAAAGTATCCTGATTGATTGAAGTGGAAGATATAAAGCCGTATTTTAAAAGCAATATAATTTAACAAAGCAAAGATTTTATGGCACAGAAAGTAAAAGAGAAACTACCATATAAAGTAAAAGATATTGAACTGGCTGAATTTGGACGCAAGGAGATCCGTTTAGCTGAAGCAGAAATGCCGGGCCTGATGGCTCTTCGCGAGGAATATGCTGATGAACAACCCTTAAAAGGCGCGCGAATTGCCGGTTGTTTGCATATGACGGTACAAACGGCCGTTCTGATTGAAACGCTTGTGGAACTTGGGGCCGATGTACAGTGGTCTTCTTGCAATATCTTTTCTACGCAAGACCATGCAGCTGCTGCAATTGCGAAAAGCGGTGTACCGGTTTATGCCTGGAAGGGAATGGACGAAGATGAATTCTGGTGGGCTATTGAGCAAACGCTCTTTTTTGAAGACGGAGAGCCGCTCAATATGATTCTGGATGACGGCGGGGACCTCACGAAGCTCGTACACGAGGATTATCCGGAGCTGCTGGACGGCATTAACGGCATTTCAGAAGAAACTACAACGGGCGTAAATCGTTTGTACAAGATGGCCAAAGAAGGCACATTGGGATCGCCGGCGATTAACGTCAATGATTCGGTTACTAAATCAAAGTTTGATAACAAATATGGATGCCGCGAATCGTGCGTGGATGCGGTTAAACGAGCTACAGACGTTATGCTGGCCGGAAAGGTTGCCGTCGTAGCCGGCTATGGCGACGTTGGCAAAGGATCAGCTGCTTCCCTTCGCGGCGGCGGCGCGCGCGTAATTGTGACTGAGATTGATCCAATTTGTGCCCTGCAGGCGGCCATGGAAGGCTATGAAGTTAAGAAAATGGATGATGCCATCAAGGAAGCTGATATTGTAGTGACGGCGACCGGGAATAAGGACATCCTGACAGAACGCCATTTTAAGATGATGAAAGACAAGACGATTGTTGGCAATATCGGTCATTATGATAATGAGATTGATGTGGCCTGGCTGAAAGACAATGCTGAGCGTGACAATATTAAACCACAGGTGGATCTTTTTAAGCTGGACGATGGCAAAGAGGTTATTCTTCTTTCTGAAGGCCGCCTCATGAATCTGGGGAATGCTACAGGACATCCTTCCTTTGTAATGTCTAACAGCTTTACCAACCAGACGCTGGCACAGATTGCACTTTGGAATCGTCCGGATGATTTTGAGCTGGAAGTAAGCGTTCTGCCTAAGGATCTGGATGAGAAAGTGGAAAGTCTGCACCTCAAGAAGATTGGCGTGGAGCTGGATGAGCTTTCTGAGGATCAAGCCGAATATATTGATGTCCCTCAGGAAGGTCCATATAAGCCTGAGTATTATCGTTATTAAATAAAGTGGAAGTTCACATATTTAGCCTCATTCAATTTACATTGGATGAGGCTTTTTTAAGCCCGATATATCTGCAGGCAGTACTAAGGTTAATGGCAAGCGGTCGGGTTCATAATGGTCTGATCTCCTGCAAATTTTTCAAATGATTATAAGCTAGTCTATATATGTCTGACAATAAGAAAGAAATTAGTATTACGGTAGAACTGGATGATAAAGATGTTCCAACCAAGATTGACTGGTATGCAACCGATAAAGAGGGCGAAGGCATTGCTAATTGTCGCGCTATGCTGCTTTCTATGTGGGATCCTGAAAAGCAGGATACCTTGCGCCTGGATCTGTGGACGAAGGAAATGACCATAGATGAGATGAAAATATTTTACCATCAGACCTTAATTACCATGGCTGAAACTTTTGAAAATGCCACGAATGAGGAGGCGATGGCTGAGGATATGCGCGATTTTATTTCCTACTTTGCCGAAAAGATGGAGATTATGGAGCAATAGGAATATTACGGAGACTCAATGAGTTATTAGCAGTCTGCATTTGGAAGGGGTTAGCTGCTTCTTGCCCGGCTCGCGTAGATTTACAGTTTTACTATTATATTATCCTTTCATTAATCAATGCGGATGACTGATTCATCTAAAATACATGTACTGGATGTCCGGTTTTTAGAGGAGTCTGAGGTTATTGCCTGCTACCTTATTGAGTCGGAACAGGGGCCCATTTTGGTAGAAACCGGTCCGGAAACCACTTTTGAGAACCTGAAAAGCGCGGTTGCGCAAAAAGGATTTAACTGGAGGGATATTGAACATGTGCCGCTGACCCACATTCACTTTGATCATGCCGGCGCGGCCTGGAAGTTCGCAGAAAATGGTGCTGATATTTATGTACATCCAAAAGGGCTGCCCCATCTGAATAATCCAGAAAGGCTGTGGAATTCCGCCAAGAGGATTTATCAGGATGATATGGAAATGCTCTGGGGTAAAATGAAACCTATTGCTCAGTCTCGCTTAATACCTCTGGAGAATGGTCAGGAGCTGAATATTGGTGAACATTCCTTTAAAGTGCATTATGCGCCCGGCCATGCTGTTCATCATAATGCTTACCAGCTGGAGGAGGCCCTTTTTACCGGCGATGTGGCCGGCGTTAAAATTTGTGGCGGGCCCGTTGTACCTCCCTGTCCACCTCCGGATATTCATATTGAAGCCTGGAAAGAATCCATTCATAAATTGAGGACATTAGATGTAGAGACGCTGTATATTGCTCATTTCGGCCGGGTTGAAAGTCCTCAACAGCACTTTTCGGATTTGGAAATGATGTTGAATGACTGGGCCCACTGGATGAAGCCTTATTATGAAGGCCAATCAGATCCGAAGGCAATAATTCCCCAATTTAGGACTTATACGCACGATCAGCTTAAAGCTCTGGGAGCTTCTGAGGGGGTAGCCGTTAAATATGAAAAGGCGAATCCCAGTTATATGTCGGTAACCGGCTTGCTGAGATACTGGAAACTGAAGGAGCAGGGCAGAATTTAGAGAGACATTATTAACGCTACTTAAAAGATCAGTAGTTGTTAATGACGGCCATAATAGCAGCGTTGATAAGAGCATATAGTTCAGCAGATAACTCATCATAGCGCTGCTCATCTTCTTCATTATCGAAGTTGTTAAGGTCGTTCCAGGAATCCTGGTTACCGAAAACCCAGGATTTTACGGCAGAAAACAGTAACTGTTGGTCTGGCAAGGAGTAATCGGGCAGCGGTATGAGGTTCCTGTGGGCATAACCCTTTTCAGGTGTTGCGCTTTCCAACGTATCTTTCGCTTGCTCAAATATTTTTCCCCACTGCTGTTCGTTGTTCATAAAGGCAAAGGAGGCTATCTCGGTGAGGGCTTTACTAAGTTTAGTACGGGTCTGCTGCCGGTCGATCTCCAGATAAATGCTATTTTCTTCTTCTGCAATACGCATATAGTTCACGTTCCAGATCCTGTTATCAGAGGTTTTTTGTGTGTTCATGCTCCAGCGTCTGCCCCAATAATTCGAATAATCTCCGTAATCGGCTTCAATAAGCCAGGTGCCTCCACCGCCGACCAACCCTGCTGTTCTATAGTCCTGCACTGCTTGATTTTCGGAGTAATTATAGGCAAGCCTTAGAGCATTACAGCCGGATTCTTTTAGATATTTGTACCATTCTATGGGATTTGCAGCTAAGATAGTTGCTTCAGTATCGGAGGAATTACTGAGTTTTCTGAAATCAACGATATTGCAGAATTGGAAGGCCTGATTGGCCGGGTAAAACGTTGCTGGCAGCTGAGCATTATTAAGATCATGATTTCCAAAGCTGGTGAGTGTAATAAGCTGCGAAACTGTTCCTGTTATCATGAGTTTATTATGGAATAAGGATTAATAAGAGCTAAGAAGTTCTCTGATAAGTTTTTGTCTATCACCAAATAATAGGTGGAGGCCTCCAATTGGTTGACTAAATCAGCTGCGCTAACGCCATGTATATAAAGTTATGAAAGTGCTAATGGTCCTATTTGGGTAAAAACTACCAGTATTGCAAATAATCTTTGCTAAGATACCGCAATTTATCTAATGGATGCACTTTTAAAAAAACGGCACCACAATAGCTGCGATGCCGTTTGTACTTCCTAATGGAAGCGGTTAATTATTCAAATCCAACACCTGGATGATTTCGCTTTACTAGCTGTAGCGTATTTTCATCCGTATAATGTATTTCCTTGCCGTCCAGTTCCGCCAGCTTTTGACCAAGGTCTGCTGAATGGGTAAAATATCGCTATCGTTAAATATAAATGTACTTTTAAAGCCCTTTGTTACAGCACGTCATTACAGGTATTTATTTTGGGGAATGCCGTAGGATGGATCGTCTGGCATGGCTTGAAATGGCCCCCTTTATCTCGCGAAGCGGCATCAGCTCCCGCTTGAAAAGTAATGTCGTATCCAAATGCACCAGAACGGATAATCTGGCCATAGGTTTTGGACTAAAGCAGGTAGCTGACTTCAGCATAAAATGGATCTATCGCTTCTTATCTGTGTCGCAAACCGGTTGACTGACAGGTGAGGTCGTGCATGGCTTGCTTTATATAATCCTGTATAGGAATGGGTTTGAACCATGCTTTTTCGAAGTAGGAAGTTTTGGTGTTTCTATGGTAAGATAAGTTAGCCCCTATATCGCCTTCCCATTCCCCCACGAAGGGAGTTAAAGGTCCAGATTTTGGGTCCGAGTATTCCATTATTTGTCATGTTAGTTCTGTTAATTTAGATTGCAAGTTTATTAACGGATGGAACGGTCTAATAAGACGTATGCCGTATCTATAAGTCCTGCGATACAATTTTGCCAAGAAAGCTGAAAGCAGATAAAACTATGTGTAACAGCTATTGGGTAACTTGCCTTCGATTTATAGGCAGCACTTATAACAGGATTAATTGAGGTTTTTCATGGATAATTTGAACTATAACGCAGAGTGTTTATTCCTTCCTCAAAAGTCTGGCAATGGACGCTCACCGTTTTTTTGATGTCCTCAGAATAACCGCCGCCCATGCTTACTTGCACTGGAATATTTAACGCTTTACAGGCTTCAAATACCATCCTGTCGCGTTCCTTACAGTCCATTTGGCTAAGGTTTAGTCTTCCCATTTTATCAGAGTGAAGAACATCGGCTCCAGCCTGATAGAAGACAAAATCGGGTTGTACCGTTGGCATCAGATAATTTATATGCTGTTTTAATATGGAAAGGTATGATGAGCCTTCTGTATCATCGGGCAGTCCTACGTCTAAATCCGATTCCTTTTTTCTGAAGGGGAAGTTATTGGCTCCATGCATAGAAAAAGTAAATATGCGTTTATCGCGCCTGAATATTTCGGCTGTACCGTTTCCTTGATGGACATCCAGATCTATGATCAATATTTTATTGATGCTATGCTGATTCAGCAGGTACCTTGCTGCAATAGCCTGGTCGTTAAGCAGGCAAAATCCTTCGGCCCAATTGCTGCCAGCGTGATGAGTGCCGCCGGCAACATTAAATCCAATTCCCGTCTCAAGGGCCGTTAAAGCGGATCTGAGCGTCCCTTGAGCAATGTGTAATTCTCGTGAAAGCAGTTGTTTACTCAGCGGAAAGCCGGAACGTCGAATTTCATCTTCGTTCAAATCGAGTGCTAAAAGACGCTCCCAGTAGCTTTTGGAATGGACGCTGTTTAAAAGGGATGTATCCAGCGATTTCGGTGTATAAAAATCATTTTGAGCTGCTATTCCGGTATAGAGCAATTTGTCGTGCAGCAGTTCATATTTGATCATAGGGAACCGGTGCTTTGCAGGCAGTGGCAGCTTGAAGTTCGGGTGCCAGGCTATAAAAGGCATAGATAAATCTGTAATATTCTCCTGTATTTCGGATTCCCAATATTAACAAAATTATTGATCAATTAGTTGTAATATGGTAAAGTAAGAAGGGAACTCATTCCGGATATGTTTTTTGTACGGTCATCTTTATTTAAATGGTCATCACGGCCCAAAATAAGAGAATTTCTGTAAACAAGGGTTATTTCCCGAACGAAAAGAATTTTCTCTCCCCGCTTGTCAGCGGTTCCATTCAATGTGTGGAGGTGGAGTAGCAGCTTGTAAAAGGTGTTCCTTCAGCTATCCCATTAGTCGGCTATTTCCACTACTACTTTCCCGCGGGTAGAATGGGTTTCCACGGCTCGGTGGGCTTTGGGTATTTCTTCAAAGGAAAATATGTGATCAATATTCACTGTTATTTGACCGGAACTCATCAGGCGAACTATTTCCTGCAGATGTTTCTTACTGGCACGCATCATGATCCATTCCAAATCAACCCCTTCTTGGTTCGCTAACTCAATGGCTTTGGGATCGTCTTTTGTGTACGAAGGCAAACAGACGACCTTTCCGCCTTCCCGGGTGCATTTGATGGAACGGTACAGCACGTCTCCGCCCATTGCATCCTGCACCGCATCTAAATTGGAAAGATGATCTTCGAAGTCCTCATTTTTGTAGTCAATAACCTCGTCGGCGCCCAGACCGAGCAGGAAATTCCGATTTCCGGCGGAGGCGGTTCCAATAACATAGGCTCCGGCCTGCTTAGCAAACTGAACCGACAGATGTCCCACGCCGCCAGCTGCTGCCTGGATAAGCACTTGTTGGTTCGGCTGGACGGCCAGATGCTCGTGAATAGACTGATAAGCCGTCAGTCCAACAATGGGCAAAGCCGCTGCTTTCCTGAAAGAAATATTGTCGGGTTTTGTCGCAATATCGCCTTCATCGGCCAGGGCATATTCGGCATAAGCGCCGCCTGCGCCGGGAAAACCAATGCAGCCGAACACGGGATCCCCTTTTTTAAAATCAGTAACTTCTTTTCCGCAAGCCGCAACTACTCCGCTGGCGTCCCAACCGATAATGGTCGGTATATTTAGGTCTTGAGCAATCTTATTGCTACCATTGCGGACTTTTGTATCTACAGGATTAATGCCAATGGACTTTACTCTTAGCAGGACCTGCTTATCTCCGGGTACCGGTTTGGGTTTATCCTCGATAATCAGCTGCTCGGGATCGCCGAATTGTTGTAATACGGTGGCTTTCATATTCGTAGTTTTATAATTCACACTTACAGGATATTATAATAATAGAAATGCAGCGACAAACATTCCTCTCGGCATACAGATATATTTATAATCGACTTTGTACTTCAATGGTATAGGAGTCTCTAAAGGCCTTTTCCCCAGCTGGGGTAATGGCAACTTCGCGGGAATTGCCAACCTGCTGAATCCATTCTTTTTCCAGCATCCGGTCGAATAAAGCTTTACTCAGCGCGCCGCCCAGATGATATTTTCGCTCAGAGAAATCGATACAGGCCTTGGCAAATCGGCCGCGCTTTTGCCGGAGAGATTCAATATCGATGCCGAATTCTCGGAAGTAATTTTCTGCGCCCGGGAGTAGTTTAAAATGGCTATCCTCAGCAATGGCAATGAGCCCTTTCTTCACCAAGGCCTCGGTAAACAGGACACCCACTTCCCCGGCTAAATGATTATAGCAGGTGCGGCAGTATGTTATGCCGGTAACCTGATGTTTTTCCGTGAGCTCACTTTTCGTTATTCCCTGGTTGAGATAATGATGGAGGAGAGTGTTTTTAACTGTATCATCCAATAACCGGTAATACCCCCGGTTACGCCGTTCTATTTCTTTTACTAAGTCGGCCTGTTTGAGTCTGCTCAAATAGCGATGGATATCTTTTTTAGGAATACCTGCTTCATTGGCCAGTTCAATAGCCGTATAAGCCCGGCCGGTTCGCAACTTCCAAAGAATAGAGCTTTGAACCGGTTTAGCTGTATATGTTGATAACTTTTTTGAAACTGCGTTCATAAACAATGGCTTTTAGATGCTATACTTAGCCCGGCACCGAGAAAGAGAAGCATGTGTGCATACTACTTGTGTAAATCATAAATGCTAATTAAAGATTGAGTGTAGATATCGTTTCGTATTCTAAAGACTACAGGTTCTGTATTCTACACGGGAAATATCTCTGCCATTTGATCCCAAATTGGTCCCGGATATCCAATGGTAGATAAGGACTAATTGTCGCTTTGACCTTCTCCAGACGAACCAGTTCTCTCTGCCATTTCACGATCCAGAAGGTATAGCCCTGAACCATCTTCACCGATCAGCACTAATTTATCTATAATGTCTTGCACCATTTCTTCTTCCTCTACCTGCTCGTCGATGAACCAAAGGAGCAAGCTTTTAAGGGGATAGTCATCCTCTGTTTTAGCAATATCATACATATTGTGTATCCGTTTCGTGATATTCCGCTCTTGTTCAAGGGCTGACTTAAATACCTTCCGAGGAGATTCAAATTGTGCCGAAGGTTTCTCAATTTTTTGCAATATTGGTCGGCCTTCGCGCTGTATGAGATGATTATAAAACTTCATACCGTGCTCTATTTCCTCTTGCCACTGTGCTTTAAGCCAGCTGGCAAAACCACTAAGATTTTGCTCCTCAAACCATGCCGATGCCGCTAAATAAGTATAGGCCGACTGGAATTCCGCCTGAATCTGATCGTTTATAGCCTCTTCTATTTTCTTTTTAATCATAATATTAGCTTTTAACGTTTAGTAGAGATTCTGTACTTATCCATATTACAGTATAACAACATTTCATCAATGAATTATCATTTGTTGAAGAAGGTATAAAATCTAACACCCATGCGTTTTTAACCTTATAAAAAGAGACTTCTGTATTCTAATGAAGGATCTTTGGACTTTTCTAATCTTGTTAATGCTGACTATTCTATATAAATAGCGGCTCGTGTGTATTTGTTATCCTGAAAATAGGGTAGCCGCTATCCCCCAAATATTTTTTGCTCTAAAGGTATTGCAGGTGTATTCCAAAGAAGGCTGGTGGTAATGAGCGCCGTCGAACTAAGGATTATTCAGCGATTCGGGGAATTGAAAAGCATCCTGGTAACCAAGAAGGAGGAGGGTTATAGAATCTATGTATAAAAATCGAAAGAGCTAATAAACTACCATGCTCCTTTTTGTTCAGGAATGTTAGGCACAATAGATAAGGCTATTAGGAAGAAGGCCGCTAAACTGGCATAAATGGCGGCTTGGGTAAAACTCGCATTTTGTGAGCCCGCAATGATAGCTGTAGTTCCTGAAATGGTTGTTATCTCACCCATTTGCAGGCCGAGAGAGCGCACGGCCGCGATATTTGAGGAATGTTCCGGAGCCAGAGAAATGCCTGCATTCCTTCCGGCGGGACTCATGATGCCGAATCCAATGCCAACAAGAAAGGTGCTTCCCATAAGCCACAAAAATGGTGATAATCCAAGTTGTGGTTCTAAGGCCAGCAACCCAATTCCGGAAACCATAATACCGCCGCCCACATATAAGGGCGTCCGATAACCGGTACGATTGATATACATACTCATAATGGCGGAAAGTACAACAGAGGCCAATCCCTCAGCAACCAATAGCGTGCCTGAATGGAGCTCGCTGATTTCGTATCGATTGATGGCATATAAAGGGACCAATGAAAGCGCGCCTATAGCCATGCCGGAGTGAATAATATTGAACAAGTTGACGGCCCCAAATCCCTTGCCGAAAATGAAACGTGGCTGAATGAAAGGGGCTTCGACTCTTTTTAAGTGTCGGGAAAGCAACGTGAAAGAGATTACAGACAATACAGCCAGACCTATAAATATGGATGAAAATGCAGTATGTTCGGCCTCCGCCAAATAAGTAGCAGCATACATAGCGGAAAGTATGGCTGTACCCATGAGCATTAAGCCGACGAAATCCATTTTCTCCTGGCGTGTTGAAACGGGTCCATCCTCAGGGATATACTGAAATGATAAAATAAGTACGGCTACTCCAAGTGGGAAGTTGATAAAAAAGATCCACGGCCAAGACCAGTAGGTTACAAAAAAGCCACCAAATATAGGACCAACTAAAGCACCGACAGAAAAAATACTCCCAAATAGACCCAGGAATTGGGCGCGGGATTTGCCAAAATGATCTACAATTAATCCCGTAGCAGAAGGGGTGATCCCGGCTCCTCCAATAGCCTGAACAATTCGCATGAGAATGAGCAAGTAAATATTATTAGATAAGCCGCAAAAAACCGAAGCAATGGTAAACACCGAAACGGAGGCAACAAATATTCTGCGATGGCCAAACCGAGTACTCAGTTTAGCACTCAGCGGAAGCATAAGGACGAAACCAAAAGAATAGGCCGTCAAGGTCCACCCGACCCAGCTGACAGAAGTATCCAAATCTTCTTGTATAGTGTGCAGTGCTGTGGCGACAATTGTTGAATCAATAGTCATCATTAACAGCGAAAATGCGATAATGGCAAATACCAGCCATTGGTTGATGTCTGATTTTTGATTCGAACCCTTTTCGGCTTCTTGTTTACCTTCTTCTGTGACTAATGCTTGTTTCATAGAAGACTTTAGTGAATATTATTATATCGTTGTACCTTTTTGACGGTACTGCTATATAACTCTGTATGAATGAGATGGGCTTCCTTCGTTATAATAATCGTGGGATTAACAATTATTATTTAGGGTCCGTTCAACATGTTACAAGTTCTTACTTTTAGGCTATAAGGGTCATTCGAAAAGTCATTTATAATCATAAATTGCTATTGTAAGACGATGGAATAATTTCTATTCCACTGGAAAGTGAGGTTGGAGCTTAGTTTGCCATGCAGAATAGATTTTGGGGCGCGGTAAGATCCTGGCGATCACTTTCCGGCTACTAAATCTATTAATTCGGCTACGGATTTTCCATTTAAAATTGGAAGTATCGCTGCTGCCGGAACTGAAGGTTAAACCCTCTGATTTGGGATTATAACTGATGTTTTCCCTTCAGACAGATGCCAAGTATAATAGAAAGGATCAAGCTTCATTACAGTTCCGTTAGGAATGATACGTCCAAAAGTCTCATAATATTTTCGACAATACAGCTACTATTAGTCTTCCTTTGGAGGTATTAAAGTAGGTATCTACTTGTCGGTCTGTTCCCTTGTAGTCCGGATTGAATTGCTGAAGCTGTTGTCCGTATTCGTTAATATCATCTACTTTTGATTTAAATTCGCAATTTTTTACATTCATCTCGATCGATTATGGATTATTTATAGCTGCCGCAGCATAGCCAGCTTTATCTAAGCCATTGTTAAAAATATAAATATGGATAAAAATAGATACACATTCCATTGTCTTGAGATTAGATATACCTATGGGGTTCTATTTTCTGTATTCGGAGGTATATTTGGATTATTGGCTATAATTGTATTTATGGCTGCCAATGGGTTAGGAGATTATATGTTAGCGGTGATGGGCCCCATTGGTATTGTGGTGGTTGGCTTCAGTGCATACTATGTTATAAAAGCCGTTAAATCAGGCCGAAAGCCACCTGATAAAATTGAATGGGGGAGCTCCGGCTTTTGTTCAAAAAGGTTTGGTCGCGTGGATTTTAACAAAGTAGGCTCTTACCGCATAACCACCGGGTTTTCGAAGATCAACAGGGATAAACCGGCTCCATCGCTGCATATTAAACTTAAGAATGGCAAAAAAATCCGTTATGACCTAAATGTGAAGCATTATGAGCAGGAAATAGATGATTATTTGTCTTTTATCGATAAATTTGTGGAAGCGATGGAGCCTGCAGCTGAAAAAAAGTATTCGGTTTCTGCTTCTGCGGGCAAGAAGACTAAATATGAGGGAAAGGCTCACGCTCACAGCAATTATGAAGCAGCCAAAGAGGGATTGAAAAAAGCCAAGAAAGCTAAAAAAAGTCGTTCCCGAAGGTTTACGGTTCCGATTTCGCTTGCGGTTGGACTGATGGTTTTAGCAAGGGCTTGCGGACCTGATATTGTGGATCAATTTAAATCTCACCCCCTCCAGGATATCCGTAAAACTACACAGGCCCGTTTTAATCGACAAATGACAAGGTTGAGAACAGCAATTGATCAGGAAGGGCCGGTATTTTTATTTACGAATGATACCTCGGCAAAAACACAGCTGTATCCCAATGTTGAGGCTTCTTATGACGCCGGAGTTCCGCTGTTTCAAAAATCAGATGCCGCTTCAAAAATTGATGACTTTCTGGAGCATAAAGATTCCCTGGGTTTTAGTACTATGCTGGTTCGTTCAGATACTGTACTTGTTCAACGTCCCACTATTCCGGTTTCTGGGGATAAGGAAGCGAAGCACCTTTATTTGACAATATTTGACAGTCAAAATCAGCTGAATAGGAATGAGTCAACGCAATCGCGGTACTATCGTCAGTCCAAAGGCAGAGTCGCCCTCAGTTGGGTTGTTTCGTATCAGGAGGTGCATGATTTAAAGGATAGCTTAACGCACGCCTTTCCAAGCCTCCGAAACCTTGGAAGGACCATTGATGAGCGGCCCGGGATGAATCTCTATGTTGTGGCCTCAGCATATAAAGGAACTGACGAAGAAGAGTTTAGAGCAGCTATGGAAGTGGTGAAGGATTTTCTCAGTAAAAGCGAAGCAGATACCAGCAAATTTGACATATCCGTATATAATCGCGATAAAAAAGAGGAGGGTAGCGAAGAAATTAGATGGTATTAAGTTTATTCGATTTCAAATTATGGAAATAATAGTACTAAAAATAGCGACACTCCAAAAAGCCTTTTTTATAGTACGGGGGTTTACCGTGGGAAGTTGGAATCCAGCAACTACACAAAAGCCTCAGATATAGTACCACAAAGAAGTGCAAAAGACGATGGAAAATAGATACTCTTCCGCCTCATTTTAATAAGTATTTTGTCGGTGAAATAGTCGGGAATGAGGTGGGATCGGATCTTTGGACGGTTGATGGCAATGTAACAGTCCGTTATTTATGCAGTCCCAATTATAAGCTGGCGGAATAATGAAAAATCAACGAACCACACAATTAATTTTGCCGGCCGTTAATATTTCCAAGTAAACACTCGATCCTGGCCAGGCGGTCCGTGCCAATATAATCAGCGGCCAGTTCCATAAGCATGCGGTAGGTGTATTGCCAAAATGACAATACGTATATTTACCGAATTTGGGACGGTTTTAAAGTATTCCCGATATGGTTCCAAAGCGTCTTTCAATGATGGGAACACTTTGTTACAGGGTGATTCTAAAACTATAAAGAGCTTCAGTGGGTTGCCATTTTATAGATCTTCCTGCGGTTTAAATGTAATTGGCGCTAAATAAAGATTAGTAAAAGTATGGGCCTCAATTATTGCGTCGCGATTATGGGATACATATAGTATGTCATTTTTGACTCATAAGTCTGCTTCAATAGATCCGGTTTCCCGGGCATAGGCATTATAAAAAGGAAAACATGTTCATAATCGTTGTGAGAATGTACGTGAGCCATTGTATAGTGGATGGGTTGAGCCAGGGAGGATTGGTAAAAGGCTAATAGCATCTGGGTAATAAGTGTAATACTTCAACTATCCATAACGTTTAATATAATATCTTAAAAAAGATAATCTGTTCATGTACAGGGATATTACCAAGTTTCTCGTGTTTAACATGGATTATTCACAAAGAAATTAGGTTGTGAGCAAGACGGTGTGGAAATAGAAACATAAATTATCGGCCGGCAGACGGCACCATGCCGTTCCCGCTCTTACGGGATCCTGTTTAATAAGTAACAGAGTGAGTGATCCTTACAAGCCAGCTGATGAACAAGTAATACAATAGTACTATTGGAGATGCCTGTGTTATTTTTATATATAAATATATAAAATGACTTAAATATTTATAATCCGCAGGCTTGGAAAAAGCCGAACTACCTGCAGAACCAATCATGCCACGAATGGAATACGCATGAGCATCGTTGGTTGGATATATATTACCGTAGGCGATTCTGGTTTTAAGAAGCCAAAGATTGGAAGGGCAAATAGCTGACTATGCATAGAGGCGGTATTACCCGCCTCCGGCCTTAATGGTACAGGATAGATCCAAAAGTCACGGCGCTTTCCCGTTCCCGCTCGTCCCATAAATCGTGCTGGATGATCTGGCCTTGAAGCTCCGGCATTGCGTTCAGAAAGCTATAAAGCGGCGGGAAACCGCAAATACGATAAGGATCTGTTTCCTCCTTCATAAGGTCCAGCATGCCGCTGGCATCATTGACTGCTCCATAATCCATGAAGTGCTCGTCAAACTGGTTGACGGCATTGAACATCGTGGATGCCGCTTGCGGATCGCCAAACTTTTGACCGAAATGAGCCAGATCACCGCTAATCAGGAAGAAAGTATCGTCCTTACCTCCAAAGCGTTCACCGAGGTATTTCGAAAATCGCTGTACCATTCTTTGATGGTAGCCATCGGATTTATACAACAGCTGCTGCAGGCTGTCAACCAAGAAAGGAACCACTTGGTAGTCATGGTCCCACAAATAGCTTAAAAACAACAGGTGCAGCTCCAGGCTGTGTTCCGTTCGGTGCGCGCGATCGTGGGTGCTTATGCCATAACCTTCATCGAGTTCAGCTAATTCGGCGATCGCATTCTTATCCCGGGATATTGTTCCAAGCGGTAGCTTAAAGTCCTTATTTACCAGTATAAATGGATGATCTTCATACAACTTTGGATTCCAGCCTGCATAATGCGAGGTGCCCAGCATAACCACCCGTTTGGGCCGGAGGTTCCTGATAGGAGCAAAAGCTTTCACATAATGCTCCAGCGCTACTCGCGGATCGATATGGGGAGCATAGAGGGCCTTGGGGTTTGGGCAGTCAACTTTGGTCTCATGTCTGGAAAAAGTATCGTCTAAATATTCCTTAAGCTTCTGTGGATCCGCGGGATATGAATTTCCGGCAGTGACGGATGTATGAGTAGATGACCGTTCGTATTTAGTCTCGGTTTTTTCGGCAAATTGCTTAAAATAGTTCGATCGCAGCAATCGGTTATGGTCGAGCATTTGAACGAAATCCAGTAACTCATTCTGGCTCGTATTACCATTCACGTGTTGCTGAAGGTCGCTGATACTTTTACGGCCGTCAATCAGCGACAGCATTGGGCCCACTTCGCGACGAAGCACCAGATCAGGAGTAACATAGCCGCGCTGATCCTGAAAGTAGAGGTACTGCTCTCCGTTTTGTTGAATAGGGACGATATTCAAATCCCGCCGGATACCGGGTACAGGGTCGGTGGTTGACTTAAAAATAGTTCCATTTTCCATAGTCGTATTTTCTGTATTAGTCTGCTCTCATTGGTTGACATTCACAATTCACCCCATAGTTTTTACAAATCGGATGATCAGGTGGTTCGGAGATACGTGCTTTGCACACATTACGTCCGTGCTGGATCATAAGATGCGACAGGTCGGTCCACCTGTCTCGCGGAAAGAGGGCCATAAGATCGCGCTCAATTTTATCAGTATTCTTTTCGTGTTGAGTAAGCCCGTAGCGATTGGAAAAGCGGCGAACATGCGTATCAACAACCACCCCATTATTGATGTTGAATGCATTGCCAAGCACAACATTAGCTGTTTTGCGGGCAACACCCCGCAGTTCCAGCAGATCGTCCATATTTTGGGGAACCTCTCCCTCAAATTCATCGACAATGATTCCGGATGAGACTTTCAGTGCTTTTGCCTTATTACGGTAAAAGCCGGTAGAGCGCACCAGCTCCTCCAGCTCCTGGATGGGAGCTTCTGCCATCATTTCAGGTGTAGGGTAAGTGTCAAAGAGGGCTGGCGTAACCTTATTTACCCGAACATCAGTGCATTGGGCACTGAGGATAGTGGCGCAAAGCAGTTCAAACGGATTACGGTGGGACAGCGCGCAGTGAGGGTTGGGATAGTGTATATAGAGTTGATCCAGTATTTCGCGGGCCCTTTTTCGCTGCTCTTCGGTTTTTTCCGGAAGTTTAGGCAAGTCGTCGTATAGATTTACTTTCGTCATAGAATATATGAGTTAGAAATTTCCTATTTAAAATCATAAAGTGCGAGCAAGAAAACAATAGTGAATTTGGATCATCTGATTAATTTCCTTTCAAAGGACTCTCCAATTTATTGACCTGAGTATATTTCGTTAGCGCTCAGCAGAGTGATTGCTGAACTCTGCTTGCTAATAGATATGCTTTATGGTTTGTGCTAAGGATGAAGAGGTTCTCGCTCAGCAGAGCATGGGTTTTATTTTATGGGATAATAAACCCCTAAATATTGAGGTTTAGGAACAACATTTAGAATATGTTTTGAGCATTGCCGCATTTAAATTAAGTTCCTGCATTTAATTATTTATTTGAATTACAGGCTAATGTATTCGGTCTGAAGTATGGAGACGCTATCCAATATTCTGCTATTACAAAAGAAAGAGCCCGAAATCTTGTTTCCAGTCCCTATGCGTGGGGCGTACTGGGAATATTATCAGTCATCTATATTTTTAGCTTCGTAGATCGGCAAATCATAGCAGTACTCGCCACCAAAATACAGCAGGAGTTAACGCTCAGCAATACCCAAATAGGACTGCTTTACGGGACGGCTTTTTCGGTCGTTTATGCCGCTTGTGGCATTCCAATGGGACGCTTAGCCGATATTTATTCTCGGAAAGTGATGATCATTGCCGGACTGGTCCTTTGGAGCCTCATGACCTTTATTAGTGGATTCGCAAATTCGCTTAGCTTTCTTATTATTACGCGTCTTCTTGTAGGAGTTGGGGAATCAGCTTTAAGTCCGGCTGTTTATTCGCTGCTGTCCGATTATTTCCGTGCCGACCAGCGGGGAACCGTATTTTCAATTTATGCTGCGGGGATTTTTGTAGGTATTGGTGGTTCTTTTCTGGTGGGTGGCGGAATAGCTGAAGCTTATAACTGGCGTATTTCTATGAAGATGGTTGGGCTGCCCGGATTGTTAATTGCAGCTTTGGGATGGTTTGTGATTAAAGAAATGCCTCGGGACATTACCCAAAACAGAACCCGTTATAATGTTGGTTTCGGATTTAGTGGGGTGCTGAGATATATCCTGCAGAAGAAAACCATACTGCTTCACTTTGCGGGCTTTTCTTTTTTAGCGTTGACAGGATATACCGTGTTAGGCTTTATTGGCACCGTGTTGAAAGAGGTACATGGCACACCGGAGCTTATACCGAAATATGGTTGGTTTATGGCCGCAACAGGGCTCAGCGTAATGGCCTCGGGCAAGGCGGCCGATTGGTTAGCACAGAGATGGAACGGATCTTACCGGTTTGTGATGGCTATAACAGCCGGCTTAGCTTGTTTGCCGCTTTACTACTTTGGATTATTTGCCGACTCAGGTTTCGAGGCACTTATTTTTATTGGCTTAGCTAACATTATTTCTTCTTCCTACAATGGTATATCAGCGGCTATTCTGCAGTACTTAGTGAAGCCCAATATGCGGGCGATGGCCAGTGGGTTGTATTTGTTTGTTATTAGCGTAGTTGGCTTTGGTATAGGGCCTCCACTTACGGGCTGGTTGATGGATAATGTTTTTCCCGGTCAATATGGTCCTGCTAAAGCATTGATGCTGGTGATAGCTTGTTGTGGGTTATTTAGCACGATCTGCTTTATGCTGGCAATGAAAACGTATGAAGAAGATAAAGAAGAAGATTAGTAGGTGATATTTTGAGTGTAGAACCTGGCAAAGGTATTATACCAACAGCAACGAAAGTTTGTCCAAAAAACGACTATTCCTTTATGCCGGAAAATCATTGTTTGATAGAAACTTTTAAATACCAAAGGCGTCATCTTAAACTTGGTTTAAGATCTCTGCTTCGGTGCCTTACGCCTGTATATATTCCGGATCATAGTCTATCGGGATCCGGAATATCGCATATATAAAGGCATGATACTGGTTCTATTTCTTACTCTGACGGATGCTATTGTACAATGGTATTTTTAACCTCAGGTTGAACTTCCAGCCTCTGCCATGAATTTATTCTTATTTACAGCTCTATTCTTACTGCTATATTCAACTGCTGAGCCATAACTACCGTGTTCCATTCCTGTGAGACCTGTCCTTTGATTTGTAGGCCACGAGAAACCAATTTGGTGGGAGCTCGTGACACACGTCCATTGGATTGTACTGCCCATTTGCAGAGGGATTTTATAGCTGGATATACCATTGGAAAAGATCGCTTGCCGTAGGATCTGCCATTTAGTAGAGTAAAATAAAAGGATTCGGAAAGATTATTGGAATAAAAACCAGTATGCAGTTCTCATTTATTTATTTTGATAACAACGGGTAGCCCATAACTACCTGCTAAAGCAGTACCAGGTTGTAAAATACTATTGACACTTTGCGTACTGAATGTTTGTCGGTTAAAACCAACAGACAGCACTGCTTCAACGGTAGTTTATGCCTTAATATGGCCGGTTGATACAAGAAAAATTAAAAAGAAAAGGGGTGAATTTAACTACATGATAAAATGGATACATTATTAATTTTTGAGTATAAATATAACGGTCCTGCGCTTAAGGGCGCACTAAACAATGTGAAACTTACTGAAACGTACTTTGCAACAACAAAT
>Ga0079226_10001192_pt1 | contig 19782 bp, 15 predicted proteins | sample Poulit2014_FD_76345 | JGI IMG/M metagenome (GOLD analysis project Ga0079226, IMG submission 76345) | Agricultural soil microbial communities from Georgia to study Nitrogen management - Poultry litter 2014 | ecosystem: Environmental > Terrestrial > Soil > Agricultural land | place: USA: Georgia... | reverse complement strand
GAACCGGGAATGTCCAACGCATGGAGCCAAATATCTTCTTTATTTGCCAATGTTTGGGTGACATATTCGTTTTGGCGGTTGTTCCTTCCGACATAAATGGTCGTCCCGTCTGAAGAGGTGAACCGATCTGGTGCAGGTTTGTTCCTTTTTTTGCGCCGTCGTACCTGTTTTTTCACATACCCTTGGTCGTGCAACTCCTCGCGAATCTCTTCCACATCATCATCCCGGGCCTGGTTGATTTGCTCGAGAATCGTTTCCAAATATTCGATTTCCTTTTTCGCCTTTTTTATCTCAATTGCCGCGTTCTTCTTTGCTGCGGACAGTTTCCGATACCGTTTGAAGAAAATTTGCGCGTTCTCGCTCGGGGTTTTATCTGTGCGCAATGGAATCGCCATTTCGCTTTGGTCGGGATCGTAATAGTCCACGACAGTGACGGAATCATCCCCTTTTTTTACGAGATGCATATGGGCGGTCAACAGTTCTCCCTGTTTTTGCCATGTTTCGGCATTTTTTGCTTTTTTAAGCGTGTTTCGATGGATGTTCAGCTTTTTAGCATTTTTGTCAAGCTCATTTTTCACAAGGCGCTCGAGATCTTTTGCCTGCTGTTTGACCCGATCGCGTTCTGCTTTGTACGAATAGAAAGCATCCGCCATTTCATTGGCAGTGGCAAAACTCTTTTTCTTTTCCATATGCGAAATGGGAATGACGTGAAAATCTTCTTTTTTGTTTTCGTAGATTGCCGGTTTAAATTTTCTTTCTCTCACCTGCTCCTGAAAGGTCAAAAAAGCATTCATATATACCGAATCGGAACCAAGATGGGCCCGGTGGACAATTTCTTTTGCAGCCATTGGCGAAACGCCGGTCAAAGCTCTTACGATTTGCCGGTCTAGTTTTCCAGCGTTGAAGTCAAGCTTTTTTATAAATTGCTCTTCGTCTATCTCTAATACATTCAATTTATTTTGGGAAGGCGGCAATTTATAAGGGGCGCCAGGCAAAAGTGTGCGGTAGCGATTTTGCGAAGGCGGCACATGTTTTAAGCAATCGATGATTTTATTCTCTTCTTCATGAAGCAAGATGATGTTGCTATGCCTGCCCATGATTTCAATCCGCAATGTTTTGGTGACTGCATCGCCAATTTCATCAATCGCCCGAAACCGAAAAATTACGATTCGCTCCATATCGTATTGCTCGATGTCCAGAATGATCGCTCCGCCTAAATGTTTGCGCAAGAGCATGCAAAACATCGGAGGCTCATCCGGATTTCTATAGGTATCTTCCGTCAAATGAAGCCTTGCATAAGAAGGGTGGATGGAAAGGAGCAACGAATGGTTTTGTCGATTGTTCCTGATCGTGAAGATGATTTCCGAATTGGTCGGCTGATAGATCTTGTTGATTCTGCCGCCAACGACATTTTCATTCAATTCTTGGACGATTGCCCCTGTCACAATTCCGTCAAATGGCATGATCATCACCTCACAAGCTATTATAGCATTATTTGGGACGAGTCTGCATACATATTGAACAAGCAGTGGATATCGCATATATAGGTGGGGATGAAATGTGAAATGGTATCAGCTTGACGTAGAAGATGTGGAAAGGAAACTGCACGTCTTAAAAGAAAAAGGGCTCGCAACAAAGCAAGTGCAAGAACGCCGGAAAAAGTTTGGCGCAAATACATTGCAAGTCGCAAAAAAGCAATCTCCATGGATTTTATTTGCGAAGCAATTTCAAGATTTTATGGTGCTCGTCCTGCTTGCTGCAACTTTGATAGCAGGAATGTTAGGGGAATATATCGATGCGCTTGCCATCATGGTCATCGTTTTATTGAACGGGATAATCGGATTTTTTCAAGAAAATAAAGCGGAAAAATCGCTCGAAAAGCTAAAAGAGCTTTCCGCTCCAAAAATCAGGGTGCTCAGAGATAAGGAATGGAGAACGATTCCTTCAGAAGAAGCGGTTGTCGGCGATGTTGTCCGAATTTCGACGGGCGACCGCATCCCGGCCGATATTCGCATCGTTGAGGCGAACGACTTGGAAACAGAAGAGTCGACGTTGACTGGAGAATCATTGCCGATTGAAAAAATTGACCGGCCGATTCAGAGAGATGGCATAGCGCTGCAAGACCAGCAAAATATCGGTTTCAAAGGGACGATGGTGACGAAAGGGAATGGCCTTGGCATCATCATCCAAACGGGGATGAATACAGCAATCGGACAAATCGCCACATTGATGGACAAGACGGAAAAAGTGATCACCCCGCTGGAAATGAAGCTGATGGAACTAGGCAAAATTTTAATCTATGTCGTATTTTTGCTTACCGCATTGACGGTCGGAATCGGGATTTATCACGGACAACCGTTGTATGATATGGTGCTTGCCGGCGTTTCTTTGGCAGTAGCGGTCATTCCGGAAGGGCTGCCGGCAATCGTCACCGTTGCGCTATCTTTAGGAGTGCAACGGATGATCAAGCGAAAAGCGATTGTCAGGCAGCTTTCGGCTGTCGAGACATTAGGATGCGCATCTGTCATATGCTCGGATAAGACAGGCACAATCACGGAAAATAAAATGACCGACAAAGAGCTCTACTTGAATGATAGGAATATATATGTTTCTGGAGAAGGGTATACGACGACAGGGGACTATATGTTGCATGACAGAAAAATAGAACGAGAATATCCGAATCTGGAGCAAATGCTGCTTTATGGGCTCCTATGCAATGATGCCTCACTGCTTGTGAAAAAAGGAGGATATATAATTGACGGGGATCCGACGGATGGAGCCTTGATTATTGCAGCAAGAAAACTCGGATTGACCTATGCAATCAAAGATCAGTTCAAAATCATCAAGCAATTTCCATTTGATTCGACGAGAAAAAGAATGACTGTCGTTGTGGAAGATGAAAATAAACGGAGATTCGTCATCTCCAAAGGAGCGCCTGAACGAATTGTGCCAAGATGCTCATTCCGCCTCCACGAAAATGGCCGGCAAAGATTGACTGATCAGAAAGAAATAAATCGACAAATGGATGAAATGGCTGAGAAAGCGCTTCGCATCATCGCTATCAGCATGAAGTCCATTTCAAAAAATGAGTCGCTCGAAATATCCAAGTTAGAGAAAGATTTAACGTTGATCGGTTTGTTCGGATTGAAAGACCCGCCGCGCAAAGAAGTGAAGCATGCAATCGAACAGTGCAAACGAGCAGGCATCAAAACGGTGATGATCACTGGCGATCACAAGAAAACCGCATCGGCTATCGCACGTGAGATTGGATTGCAAGAAGAAGGCGAGCTCACCTTGGAAGGCCATGAATTGAACCAGATGGATACAGGTGCATTGGCCGCTATGATTGAAAAAGTGACTGTGTTTGCAAGAGTGACACCGGAACATAAGCTGAAGATTGTGCAAGCGTTCCAAGAGCGCGGCCATATCGTAGCGATGACAGGGGACGGGGTGAACGATGCACCCGCGATCAAAGCGAGCAATATTGGTGTCAGCATGGGCATGAGCGGAACGGATGTGACGAAAGAGGCTTCGTCTTTGATTTTGATGGATGATAATTTCCATACAATCAAAGAAGCGATACGAGAAGGGCGAAATATATATGAAAACATCCGCAAATTCATCCGCTATTTACTCGCGTCGAACGTAGGGGAAATCTTTGTCATGATGGCCGCGATGCTGTTGGTGCTGCCGTTGCCGCTCGTCCCTGTGCAAATTTTATGGGTGAATTTAGTGACGGATGGTTTGCCGGCAATGGCGCTCGGACTCGATTCCCCTGAGAAAAACGTGATGGACCTAAAGCCGAGAGACCCTAGGGAAGGGGTTTTTGCAAGGGGATTGGGGATTAAAATTATCACCCGCGGCCTTTTGATCGGGATTGTTTCTTTAATTGCCTTTATCGTCGTCTACGATAATCAGGCGGAAAATCTAGATCATGCAAGAACTGTCGCTTTTTCGACGCTAGTGTTGGCTCAACTGATTCATGTGTTTGATTGCCGAAGCGAAAATGGCATTTTCACACGAAATCCTTTCGGCAACATTTATTTGCTTGGCGCTGTCCTATCTTCCTTGTTCCTATTGCTCGTCGTGCTGTATGTCGAGAAATTGCAGCCGATTTTCTATACGACGGCGTTAGGATTGCACGACTGGCTATTGATTATCGTGTTGAGCGCTATTCCGACTGTCCTTTTCGGTTTCTCGAAAAAAATATGATCTAGAAAATGCCTTCAATGTCTGCGAGAACAGATGGAGGCATTTTTGCGTCAATTAGCCGTTATTATTCTTTTTTCATGTTTCTGTATGAATCTTTCCTTTTTAATAGAGAATTTATATTCAAGAATGTATAATAGCGTTATACACTGGAGTGATTAAGATGGCAATGAGTATGACAGGATACGGCAGTGATGCATTTCAAGTCGGCGACACGGATGTCACGGTGGAAATAAGAAGTGTAAACAGCCGATATCTTGATTTTATACCGAAAATACCTCGCACGCTTCACCATGTGGAAATGGATATCAAACAGGTTATCCAACAGCATTTTTATCGCGGCAGAATTGAAGTGTACATAACGATTGCTGGAGATTTCCTCATCGAGAGGCAACTCTCTGTCGATTGGAAGCTGATGGACCAATTTATCGAGCAGTTGACTTTCGCAAAAAATAAATACGGCATAAAAGAACAATTGCCATTGTCGGCGTTGACATCCATCGAAGGCCTTTTCGCTGTTCAAGAACGCAAGAAAGAAGCAGATGATTTCATGCCTCGCCTGCTCGAAAGCGTCGAAAAGGCATCTACCCAAGTCGTGGCAAGCCGCAAAAGCGAAGGCAAGTTTTTGATGGAAGACATCCGAAACAGAATTCAAACGTTGGAAAATATGTTAAAATCGGTAGAAGAACGGAAAACTCACGTATATGAACACTACCGCGAACGCATCCGAAAACGGATCGAACGACATATCGGGGAAGTGGACGAGACAGACCGGGTTCACCTTCTCCAAGAAGTTGCCTTGCTCGCCGAAAAAGGCGACATCACCGAGGAAATAACCCGGCTATACAGCCATTTTCATCATTTTCGTTTCGTGTTGGACCGCCATCGACCAGTTGGCCGGAAATTAGACTTCATTTCACAAGAGATGCATCGCGAAGTGAACACGATTGGGTCCAAATCAGTAGATGCCAAAATCAGCGAATGGATCGTGTCGATGAAAAGCGAAATCGATAAAATCAAGGAGCAAGTGCAAAATATCGAATGATACAGAAGAACATGCGAAGACTGCATGTCCAAGCACACGTTGCCTGTGCTGCCAATAAAATGGTAACCGTACAAAAAATAATGGAGGTCAACTGCTTTGGGTTTACATTTAATCAATATAGGCTTCGGGAATGTTGTTTCAGCCAATCGAATCATCTCGATTGTATCGCCGGAATCAGCGCCGATAAAACGAATTATTCAAGTTGCAAGGGAGAATAACAATCTGATCGATGCTACATATGGCAGGCGCACTAGAGCAGTCATCATTACCGATAGTTCGTATGTCATTTTATCTGCGGTACAGCCAGAAACTGTAGGGCAGCGAGTGCAGAACCATGATGAGTTAACCGAGGACTGATTAGGAGGAGCAACTTTGTTTGAAGAAAAAGGAATTTTATTCATACTTTCCGGACCTTCCGGTGTCGGCAAAGGCACGGTCAGGCAACGGTTGTTTGAAAAAGAGAACCATTTGAAATATTCCGTTTCAGCAACGACGAGAAAAAAAAGGCCTGGCGAAAAAGAAGGGGTAGATTATTTTTATAAAACGAAGCAAGAATTTGAAGAAATGATTGCGCACAACAAGCTTTTAGAACATGCCAAATATGTCAATAATTACTACGGCACACCAAAAGAGTATGTCTTGGAACAACTCGAGAAGGGCAATGACGTTTTCTTGGAAATTGAAGTCCAAGGAGCGATGCAAGTGAAGCGAAACTTTCCGGAAGGCGTGTTTATTTTCCTATTCCCTCCGAGTTTGGAAGAATTGAAAAATCGCATCGTCAGCCGTGGAACAGAGTCGAACGAACTGGTGGTCAACCGCTTAAAGGAAGCGAAAAAAGAAATTGACATGATGAGCGAATATGATTATGTCGTCGTCAATGACGATGTCGATGCGGCGGTCTCAAAGGTGAAGGCCATCATCGAAAGCGAACATTGCAAACGGGAAAGAATCGAAAAGCAATATAAAAAAATTTTGGAGGATGACACGAATGCTAGAACCATCAATTGACAGTTTGCAAGAAAAAATAAATTCTAAATATACGTTAATCACTGTTTCCGCAAGAAGAGCGAGAGAGTTGCAAAACGAAAGCAAACCATTGATTGAGGAGCCGAAATCAAGGACATATGTCGGGATTGCGCTTGAGGAAATTTATAATGATAAGCTATTTGTAAAAGAATCGGACTGAAGCATACGACCCTTGCTGAATATTGCAAGGGTTTTTGCGCTATTCGTTCAGTCTGATTCTATATCTAACCCGCCTTTTTAAAAAATGGCAAAGAAGGTGCTTTTGAATGTTGAAGAACAAAAAAATATTGCTAGGAGTCACAGGCGGAATCGCGGTTTATAAAGCATGCGATTTAGCGAGCAAACTGACGCAGCAAGGGGCAGATGTGAGAGTGATGATGACGGCAGGAGCGACCAAATTTGTTTCGCCGCTCACGTTTCAAGCATTGACGAGAAATGATGTCTATACGGATACGTTTGATGAAAAGGATCCGAATAAAATCGCGCATATCGATGTCGCCGATTGGGCTGATATTGCTATTATCGCACCGGCTACAGCGAATATCATAAGCAAAATCGCATTCGGAATCGCCGATGATATGCTTACGACAACTTTGCTCGCGACAAGAGCCGATATATATATTGCTCCAGCGATGAACGTGCATATGTACGAGCATCCGGCAGTCATTGAAAATATGAAAAAATTAGTCGATTGGGGATACCATTTCATTGAGCCGGGAGCAGGATATTTGGCATGCGGTTATGTCGGAAAAGGAAGGCTTGAGGAACCGGTATCGATCATCAAGGCGATTTCGGATCATCTTGAAAACAGAAACTTGTTTAAAGGCAAAAAAGTGCTCGTTTCCGCCGGGCCTACGCGGGAAGCAATCGATCCGGTACGTTATTTTTCCAATCATTCCTCAGGGAAAATGGGGTTTGCTTTGGCGGAAGCGGCCGCAAAATTTGGAGCGGAAGTCACTTTGGTCGCTGGACCGGTCGAACTTGAGACTTCTTTTCGTTCCATCAACCGCGTCGATGTCGTCACCGCGGAAGAAATGTATGAAGCAATGTGGAAGCATTTCAATGCTCAAGACATCGTCATAAAAGCAGCTGCTGTGGCCGACTACAGACCGATGGTGATGCATGATGAAAAAATGAAAAAGCAATGTGGAAATCTTGTCATAGAGATGGAACGGACGAAAGATATTTTAGAGTCCCTGGGTGAAGGAAAGACCGATCAATTCATCGTAGGATTTGCAGCGGAAACGACTTCGCCTCTCGAATATGGAAAAGAAAAATTGAAACAGAAACATCTCGATGCTATTGTGATCAACAATGTGGCAGAAGAAGGAGCAGGTTTTGGAGTAGATACGAATATCGTCACTTATTTGAACAAACAGCTCGATAAAGAAGATTTGCCTTTAGCGAAGAAAGATGAAATTGCGGAACAGATCATGCATTTCATCCATCGGGATATGAAGGAAGAGCCGAAGTGAACATTGCGAAAGTGATAGTCGATGTCCCGTCTAGCGTAGTGAATCAAACGTTCGATTACGCGATACCGCTTCCATTTCAAGAAATTTTAGAACCGGGGATGCGGGTCATCGTTCCGTTCGGACCGAGGAAAATAACTGGTTTTGTCATCAAAAGAATTGAAGATTCGCCATACGAAAATTTAAAAGAAATCATCGATGTCATGGATGTCACGCCAGTATTGACGAAAGAGCTGCTCAAGCTTGGAAAATGGCTAGCAGACGAGACGGTTTCGCTTTACGTTACAACGTATCAAGCGATGCTGCCGCAACTATTGAAGTCGACGTACAAAAAAGAAATTATCCGGACGACCGACGTGCCGCTTCTTCCGATATTGGAGGAGAATTTTTCTAAAAAGGACACGCTTCCTTTTGAAGAAACTATTGCCGCGCTTGGCAGTTACAGCGCGCTAAAGCATTATATCGAATCCGGAGACTTGGAGATCAAACATGTCGTAAAATCAAAAGAGACAAAACGGTACAAAACGTTTGTATTGCCCGCTTCTGCTGAAACTTTGACGTCCGCGCTAAAAGAGTTGCCGAAACGGGCGACGAGGCAAAGGGAAATCCTAACGTTTTTTATCCGTTCTCCTGAACCGATTGAACAAAGCGCATTGTATTCCAAGCTAGCTATCAACCGGAGCAATCTCGTTCCGTTGCTTGAAAAAAAGCTGATTGAACTTAAAAAAACAGAAGTGTACCGCAATCCATATGAGGAGGAATTTCCGCAAACGGAAAATCTTGTTTTGACAGAAGAGCAAGAACAGGCGATAGGGCCGATTAAAGATGCGATTCACGAAGGGGTGCACGAAACATTTTTATTGCACGGCGTGACGGGCAGCGGGAAAACAGAAATTTATTTGCAAGCGATTGAACAAGTGATTGCTAAAGGAAAAGAGGCAATTGTCTTAGTGCCTGAAATTGCACTTACGCCGCAAATGGTAAGGCGATTCAAAGGGCGGTTCGGAAACAATGTCGCTGTCATGCATAGCGCGCTATCGACAGGAGAAAAGTACGATGAATGGAGAAAAATTCAACGAAAAGAAGTGAAAGTGGTCGTCGGCGCAAGATCGGCTATTTTCGCTCCGTTTGAAAATTTAGGTATCATCGTCATCGATGAGGAGCATGAGACAACATATAAACAAGAAGAATCGCCGCGATATCATGCAAAAGATGTCGCGATACAGCGCGGCAAATATAATCGGTGCCCTGTCATATTGGGAAGCGCGACACCGACGTTGGAATCTTTTGCACGAGCGCAAAAAGATGTCTACCGGCTGCTTTCGCTTTCAAAACGGACAAATGAGAAAGCGATGCCCTATGTCGAGATTGTCGATATGCGAGATGAACTTCATGCAGGAAATCGGACGATGTTTTCAAGGGTATTGACGGATAAAATAAAAGATTGTTTAACGAAAAAGGAACAGATTGTCCTCTTGCTGAACCGCCGCGGGTATTCGACTTTCGCTCTTTGCAGGGATTGCGGACATGTCGAAGAATGCCCGCATTGCGATATCTCATTGACTTACCATAAGCGCGACAATAGGCTGAAATGCCATTATTGCTCTTATGAAACGGCGATGCCGGTCGAATGCCCAAGCTGCACGAGCAAATTGATCCGATTCTTCGGAACAGGCACCGAGCGGGTGGAGGAAGCATTGACAAAGCTCATTCCGGAAGCTCGCATCATTCGGATGGACGTGGATACGACGAGGAGAAAAGGAGCGCATGAAAGATTGCTTCAGAAATTCGCCAACCATGAAGCCGATATATTGCTCGGGACGCAGATGATTGCAAAAGGGCTCGATTTTGAAAACGTCACCTTGGTCGGCGTATTGGCTGCAGACTCGATGCTTCATCTTCCGGATTTCCGTTCCTCGGAAAAAACATTCCAGCTCATTACGCAAGTGAGCGGCCGGGCAGGAAGGCATGAGCTTGATGGAGAAGTGATCATACAGACATATGCTCCGGACCATTACAGCATTGAATTGGCAAGCAAGTACGACTATGTCAGCTTTTATCGTCAAGAAATGAAAATTCGCCGGACATTTTCCTATCCTCCTTACGTTTTTTTAGTTCTTTTGACAATCACGCATCAAGATGAACAGGCCGTCTACCTCGCTGCGCAGCGCATCCGGACGATGCTCGAGAACAAATTGCATAGAGACTCGAGAGTATTGGGACCGACTCCTTCGCCGATTGCGCGCATCAAAAACCGCTATCGTTATCAGCTCATGATTAAATATCGCAGCGAACCTGATTTAGTGTCGTATATCGATGAAGTGCTTGCAGCGTTTCAAGAAGAGCGACGTCGAGACTTGCAGATCATCGTCGATATGAACCCTAATCAATTAATGTAGAAAGGAATTATTATGAGAAAAATAATTTTTATGGGCACGCCTGATTTTGCAGTCCCTATTTTGCAAGGGCTGATCCAGGAATCATATGAAGTAGTGCTTGTCGTAACGCAACCTGATCGACCAAAAGGGAGGAAGCGCAAATTGACTCCGCCGCCTGTCAAAATAGAGGCGGAAAAGTTGGGGATTCCTGTTTTTCAGCCGGAAAAATTATCGGAGCAATATGACGAAATTGTAAATTCCGGAGCTGACCTCATTGTGACAGCGGCATATGGGCAGTTGTTGCCAAAAGCTGTGTTGGATTATCCGGAATTCGGCTGCATCAATGTCCATGCATCGCTGCTTCCAGAACTAAGAGGGGGCGCCCCGATACATTATGCGCTCCTAGAAGGGAAAAAAGAGACGGGAATCACAATCATGTATATGGCAGAGAAATTGGATGCCGGTGATATCATCGCTCAGAAAACCGTTCCGATTTTGGAAACGGACCATGTCGGAACGTTGCACGATACGCTCTCGATTGTCGGCGCAAAACTTTTGCTCGAAACACTGCCTACCATATTCGACCGGACGAACAATCGGTTGGAACAAGATGAGGATAAAGCGACATACGCTCCTAATATTTCAAGGGAGCAGGAAAAGATTGATTGGTCGAAATCGAACGAAGCAGTTTACAATCAAATCCGCGGACTGCACCCGTGGCCGGTCGCTTATGCAACATTCCAAGGAGAGAGATGGAAAATTTGGTGGGCGGAGCGTGATGACAATATGTATGAACAGAAAGTGCCGGGCGAAATTGTGCGAATAGATGATAATGACTCTTTCACGGTCGTTTGCGGCAACAATAAAGCCGTTGCAATCACGGAATTTCAACCGGCAGGCAAAAAGAGAATGAAAGTAAGCGAGTTTTTAAGAGGAAATCCGGAACTGATTAAAATCGGCCAAAAGCTGGAGTGAGAAAGATGGTAAAAAAGAAGATGCGAGCCTTGGCGCTCGAATTGTTATTGCGAATTGAAAAGGGAGGCAGTTTCAGCCATTTGCTTTTGTCGGAAGTGATTCGGAAAGAAAAATTAAGCGAACAAGACGAAAGGCTGTTGACGGAAATCGTCTATGGGACCATCGAGAGGAAATTGACGCTTGATTACTCGTTGAAACCATATATCAGATCGAAAAAAAAGATTGCAGATTGGGTGCGGATGCTTCTTCGGATGTCCGTTTTCCAGCTGGAACATTTGGACAAAGTTCCTGATTATGCCGTCATCCATGAAGCGGTTGAAATTGCCAAACAAAAGGGCCATCGAGGCATCGCATCGTTTGTGAATGGCGTACTACGCAATTATTTGCGTAAAGGACCTCCCCAGACGGCTAAGATTAGTGATGAAATCGAACGGCTTGCTCTAGAAACGAGCCATCCCGATTGGCTTGTCAGAAGATGGGCGGAGCAGTATGGCTTTGAAAAGACAAAGAAGATGTGCGAAACGAATCTGACGAGAAAACCGATTAGCTTGAGGGTGAACGAAATGCGCGCGACTCGCGAGGACATCGTGCGCACCTTGGAGGATGCAGAAGTCATCGCAAAAGCTTCGCCTTATGTTTCAGGCGGATTAGTCGTCGAACGAGGAAATGTATTGAAGACAAGCTTGGTTCGAGATGGACTCGTCACTATTCAAGACCAAAGCTCAATGCTAGCGAGCAAGCTTGTGGATGCAAAACCGCAAATGGAAGTGCTTGATGCATGCAGCGCACCGGGCGGAAAAGCGACAGCAATCGGAGAGATGATGAAGAATGAAGGACGGATTTATGCGCATGATCTTCATGAAAACAAAATAAAGGCGATTGAAAAAAATAGAAAGCGGCTCGGGCTCTCCAACATTTATCCGAGGCAAGCCGATGCAAGGGAATTGCAGTGCTTCTATAAACATGAAAGTTTTGATAGAATTTTAGTCGACGCACCGTGTTCAGGCCTCGGGGTGATTCGTTCCAAGCCAGACATCAAATATAATAAGCGGCCGGAGGATATCGAAAAACTGAAGGAAATCCAATTCGATATTTTGAACGAAGTCGCACCGCTCTTGAAAAAAGACGGAAAAATCGTCTACAGCACTTGCACGGTGGATAAAACCGAAAATGAGGGTGTGGTGGAGCGGTTTCTTAAAGTTCATCTGGACTTTACCGTCGATGAAACGCTTTATGACGATATAAACGATTTGCCTGAAGACGCCCGCGTCACAAAGTTCGGTATTCAGCTGTTCCCGCAAACGATTCAATCGGATGGGTTTTTCATGACTAGGTTAATGAAATCAAATGGTTAATTTTACTTTGCTGTGAAACAAAGAGGTGATGGTAGTGTATGGGCAATTTATAACGGACCGTGGCCAAATGCGCTCGCTCAATGAAGATGCAGGAGGCATATTTTACAATGAAGCAGGCCAATTGTTAGCTATCGTAGCTGACGGCATGGGAGGCCATTTAGCTGGCGAAGTGGCTAGCCAGCTGGCTGTTTCCATCATCAAGGAACAATGGGAAGCGGCAGCAAGCATACATACGCCGGTCGAAGCTGAACATTGGCTAAAAGATATGATGGCGCGAGTGAATGCGACTATCTATGAAAAGTCGTTGGAAAAAGAAGAGTATGAAGGGATGGGAACCACGGTCGTCCTAAGTATTTGCACGACCGATTTTGTTTCAATCGCCCATATAGGAGACAGTCGTTGCTATTTATTGAATGAAACGAACTTTGAACTATTGACGAGCGACCACTCTCTTGTAAATGAGCTGATCCGCACCGGCCAAATCACAAAAATGGACGCAGAACAACATCCGAGAAAAAATGTGCTGCTAAAAGCAGTGGGAACAGAAGAAATAGTCCATGCCGATATAGAAACAATCAATTGGGAAACGAACAATCGCCTTCTCCTCTGTTCGGACGGTTTGACGAATAAAGTTCCTGACGAAGAAATAGAACAACTTTTAAGAGAAACAGAAAACATCGCGGATTTGACGAAGGAATTTATCCATTTGGCGAATGAACGCGGTGGAGAAGACAATATTACGATTGCAATTATTCAAAAAGCATCATCGAGTCAAGAAGGTGATTCATCATGCTAGAAGGTCACCTGCTGAACGAACGTTACCGTATCAAGCGGACCATTGGCGGCGGGGGCATGGCGAATGTTTATTTGGCTCGCGATATCATTTTGAACCGCGATGTCGCCATCAAAGTGTTAAGGCTTGAATTTGCAAACGATCCGGAGTTCATCGAACGTTTTGATCGGGAAGCCCAAGCGGCAACGAGTCTTTCCCACCCGAATATTGTCAATATTTACGATGTCGGCGAAGAAAATCATATATTGTATATGGTGATGGAATATGTCGACGGGCTTACGCTGAAAGAGTATATTATCCAAAATGGACCGTTAGAGGTGGACGAAGCGCTAGACATCATGAAGCAATTGACAGATGCCATCGCCCATGCCCATGCGAACGGACTTATCCATAGGGATATCAAACCGCAAAATATTTTGATGGATAAATTCGGCAATGTGAAAGTGACGGATTTTGGAATTGCCATCGCTTTAAGCGCCACTTCGTTGACGCAGACAAATTCTATTTTAGGTTCCGTACATTATTTGTCCCCGGAACAAGCCCGTGGAGGCATGGCGACAAAGAAATCGGATATTTATTCGCTCGGAATCGTGTTTTATGAATTATTGACTGGACATTTGCCGTTTTCAGGCCAATCCCCTATTTCCATCGCACTGAAACATTTGCAAAATGAAACTCCATCCGTAAGAAGTTTAGATGAAAGCATTCCGCAAAGCGTTGAAAATATCGTGTTGAAGGCTACTGCAAAAGATCCGTTCCACCGTTATGAAAGTGTCTATGAAATGGAAGAAGCGCTGAATGTCGCATTAGACCCTGAACATGTCAATGAAGCTCTGTTTAAACCTCCAGTGGAAGAGGGGGAAGAGACAAAGGCGATTCCAATCATAACGGATGATCAGATGAAAAGCACTGACGAGGACACGATTGTGCACACGGCCGAAGAGAAAACGAAAGTTCCGGAAAAGAAACAGGAGGAGCCGCCGGCCAAAAAGAAGCGGTTCTACAAAAGAAAAGGATTTATCGCTGCAGCTGTCATCACGTTTTTGGCTTTGGCAGCAATCGTTCTATTTGCGCTTAACGCGCCGAAAGATGTCACCATTCCAGATGTCGTCGGCGCAGATTATGATGAAGCTGTCGATGAGCTTGAAGCGCTGAATTTAAAGGTTGATAAAGAGCTGATGCCATCCGAGGACATTGAGGAAGGGCATGTCGTCAAAACAGATCCGAAAGAAGGCCGGACGATAAAGGAAAAATCGACCGTCACGGTGTATGTCAGTGAAGGGAAGGCAAAAGAGGAATTTGATGATTATGTCGGGGAAAATTATAATCAAGTGAAAAGAATTCTTGAAGATACCGGATATGAAGTGATTGCCTATGAAAAATTATCGGAAGAACCTATCGGAGAAATCATCACGCAAATTCAACCGAAACCAAAGACGAAAGTCGTGCCGACTGAAACGACTGTCATTTTTGAAATAAGCGATGGCCCTGATACGTTCAGCCTCAGCAATTTAATCGGGATGACTGTCGAACAAGTGAAAGATTACGCGAAGAAAAACAGTCTGAAACTGGAGTTCAAAGAAGAATATTCCGACGAAGCGGAAGAAGGAACGATCATCAGGCATAGCCCGGAAGCGAACACGGAAGTGACGGAAGGAACAACGATTGAAGCAATCGTCTCGAAAGGGCCTGAAGAACTACCGCCTAAATCGCATAATGTAACATTCACAGTCCCTTTTCAGCCATCTGAAAACGAAGAGGGAGAAAGGGAAGAGACGCAGACCGTGCAAATTTATGTGGAAGATATGAATAACTCCATTTCTGACGTGTTCCATGAAGATGAAGTAGAGGGAGATCAGGAATATACGTTGACGTTGGTCATTGCTCCAGATCAAACGGCAGCATATAAAGTCGTTCGCGATGACGAGGTCATCATAGAAAGAACGGTCGAGTACAAGGAAGGTGAATAAATGGCAGAAGGCAGAATCATTAAAGCGTTAAGCGGATTTTATTATGTCCAGTCAAATGGAACAATCTATGCATGCAAAGGAAGGGGAGTGTTCCGCAACCAAAATATTACGCCATTAGTCGGCGACTTTGTCGTTTTCGATATAACGGAGAATGGCGAGGGGTATATCAAGGAAATCAAGCCGAGAGACAACGAGCTGTTCAGGCCGCCGATTGCGAACGTGACCCAAGCGATTATCGTCAATGCAGCTTGCCACCCTTCTTTCAGCTCGCTTTTATTGGACCGTTTTTTAGTGCTTGCGGAATCAAAAGGAATAAAGCCGCCGATGATCGTCATCACGAAAAAAGACTTGGCGACGGAAGAAGAAATCGTAGAGATGAACGAGTATAAGGAAGAATACGAGCAATTAGGCTATGATTTTTTGTTCGTGTCGCTGGAAAAAGAACAAGAATTTGAAGAGATAAAACAGTTTATTGAAAATGAAGTGACGGTTTTGATGGGACAGTCGGGTGTCGGAAAATCGACGCTTTTAAATGCAATCAATCCGGCATTTGATATCGAAACGAAAGAGATTTCCTATAGTTTAGGGAGAGGGAAACATACAACTCGCCATGTCGAACTGCTTGAAGTGAACGGCGGCCTTGTCGCTGACACGCCAGGATTCAGCGCAATCGACTTCAGGGAAATCGAAGCGGAAGACTTGTCCGATTATTTTATCGAGCTGAAGGAAAAAAGCAATGAATGCAAATTCAGAAGATGCCTTCATGATAAAGAACCGAAATGCGCCGTAAAAAAAGCTGTCGAAAAAGGCGAAATAAAAGGGTATCGATATGATCATTATTTGCAGTTTTTACAAGAAATAATGGATAGAAAGCCGAGGTATTCAAATGACTAAAATAGCACCATCGATTTTATCAGCGGATTTTGCTAAACTAGGAGAAGAGATTAAGGAAGTGCAGCGGGCAGGCGCCGATTATATCCATGTCGACGTGATGGACGGACATTTTGTTCCGAATATAACGATTGGCCCCCTCATTGTCGAAGCAATCCGTCCAGTGACAGAGTTGCCATTGGACGTTCATTTGATGATCGAAAATCCCGACCTTTATATTCCGGCGTTTGCTGAAGCGGGAGCATCGATCATCACCGTTCACCAGGAGGCTTGCCCGCATTTGCATCGTACAATCCAGTTGATCAGAGATTGCGATGTACGTCCTGGAGTGGTCATCAATCCGGCGACACCAGTGGAAATGATCAAAGAAATTTTGCCGCTCGTAGATTTAGTGTTGATTATGACCGTGAATCCAGGATTCGGAGGGCAATCGTTTATCCATGAAACGATTATGAAAATAGAGAAAGTTCATGATCTGAGAAGGAAACATAATTACCCGTTCGAGATCGAGGTGGACGGCGGAGTGAACGCAAATACAGCGCAACTTTGCACAGATGCTGGTGCGGATGTGCTCGTAGCCGGAAGCGCCATTTTCAATAAACGGGACAGAAAAAAAGCTATCGCAGAAATCCGAGAAGCTGCGGAAAAATAAAAAGATTTCCTCTTTCTTCCGATAAAAATCATATATGGAGCTTTTCTGCATACGATTAATAGTAGAAGAGCGTGCCCACATTTTTTAATAATTGTGTTTATGTGATTAGGAGGAGGAATTCATGAAGTTTTATACGATTAAACTCCCAAGGTTTATCGGCGGTTTTGTTCGTGTAGTGATGGGGATGTTCAAAAAAGATTAAAAAGCTGGAATAAATATGTATCTTCTGTCCCCTCATTTTCTATTTTGCATCTGTCTGGCACATTCTCATGAACTCTCTTTATCATTCAGCAAACAAAACTAAAAAAGCACCCGTATGCGGGTGCTTTTTGGTGTGAATTTTTAAAAACGAATAAGTTATACTCGCTTCACCTTACCTGATTTGAGCGCACGTGCTGAAACATATACGCGTTTAGGTTTGCCATCTACCATGATTCTTACTTTTTGAACATTCGCTTTCCATTTACGTTTATTTGCATTCATCGCGTGTGAACGGTTGTTTCCAGTTCCTGTTCTGCGTCCGGTGATAACACATTTTCTTGACATACAAACCCCTCCTTACTGCATGTATCATTTCATACTAATCTAATTTATCACATCGAGGGCTATATTGCAATTTAATTTTCTTTTGAAAAATGGACAACATATATAGGCCAACGCTGGAAAAAACCGTCATTTATATAGCTTTATTGGCATCTTTTTGCAAAATTTCTGTCTAAATAGAGGGGATTGTTTCCCTTCTTGTAATTTATATGTACAATGTAGTAGTATATTTTTATATATGACATTTGATCTACAATGGAAAAAGAGTGTGCTTTATCAAGGAGGACTAAACGGTGAACGTACATACGATAGATAGCGCCATATTCATCAAGATGGTGCAAATGGGCGCTAACAATTTATCTAATCATAGAGAACTTATCAATAAGCTGAACGTATTTCCCGTGCCGGATGGCGACACTGGGACAAATATGAATTTATCGATGAGTTCAGGTGTAAAAGAGATGCTGGAGAGGAAAGCTGAGGATCTGCCGATAATTTTGAACGCTTTCATAAAAGGATTGCTTATGGGAGCGCGCGGCAATTCAGGGGTGATTTTGTCTCAACTTTTCCGCGGTTTCTCCGATAGCTTGAAAAATGCGGACGACTTATCGAGCAAAGCTTTTGCCGAAGCGTTGTATCAAGGGGTGGAAGTGGCCTATCAATCGGTGACAAATCCTGTTGAAGGAACGATACTGACAGTGGCGAAAGATGCTGCAAAATGCGCGATGGAGTTGGCGGAAACGGAAAAGGATATCGCCAAATTGATGGAGGCAGTCGTAAACGAAGCGAAACAATCTTTGGAGAGGACACCGGAACTATTGCCGATTTTGAAAGAAGTGGGCGTTGTCGACTCCGGAGGAAAAGGATTGGTCATCATCTATGAAGGCTTTTTGGCTGCATTGAAGGAAGAAGATTTGCCCGAGACTCACGCGGAGACATTGGATATGGAAACAATGGTTCAGCTTGAACATGAGCAGGGCGTTCAATCTTTCATCAGCAAAGATTCTATCGAATTCGGGTATTGCACAGAATTTTTCGTGCAATTGAATGAGAAAAAAAGCGTAGATTCTTTTGATGAGGTTAGATTTCGCAACCAATTGAGCGAATATGGCGATTCGTTGCTTGTGGCGGCCAACGACAATCTTGTCAAAATTCATATTCATACGGAAGAACCAGGCAAAGTGATGAGCCTTGCGCAAAGCTACGGCGAACTTGTCCATATCGATATCGAAAATATGAGGCAGCAGTATGAAGCGATTGTGGAAGAAAAAAACAAAAACGAAACGGAAGCAGAGATGAAACAATTCGGAATCATTGCAGTGGCATCCGGTTCAGGATTGAAGGAAATGTTCACAAGCCTTGGCACGACCGCAATTATAGAAGGCGGCCAGACGATGAACCCGAGCACGGAGGAAATTTTAGCCGCCGTGAACAACATAAATGCAGAGCATATCTTTGTTTTGCCGAACAACTCGAATATCGTGATGGCGTCAAACCAAGCGAAGCTTTTGTCTGATAAAGATATTGCCATCATCCCGACAAAGACAATACCTGAAGGGATAAGCGCATTGTTTTCATTTGACGAATCATCATCGAAAGAGGTCAATGAAACGAATATGCTCGAGTCGATGGCGAACGTAAAAACAGGCCTTGTCACTTATGCGACAAGGAATACGGAAATCAACCGGATTCAAATTAAAGAAGGCGCCTATATGGGGCTTGATGATGAGACAGTGCTCGTCACCGCTTCGGACAAGCTCGATGCGGCAAAAGCATTACTCGAGAAACTTGTTGATGAAGACGATGAAATTGTGACGATATTTTCCGGAGAAGATGTGACAGATGAAGAGTTGAAATCATTCACGGAATTTGCGGAACAATATTTGGAAGAAGCTGAGCTGGAAATTCACGAGGGCAATCAGCCGGTTTATTCGTTCATTATGATGATTGAGTAAGAGACTGGGACAAAAGTATTGAAGTCATAGAGAAATCCGAACGATAATGCAAATTTCTTCCATTAGAATTTGCATTCGTTCGGATTTTTCTTCTGCTTGCTTGTAAACTTTGTTGCTAATTATCCATAAACTGCGACGTCGTGTAGCAATTGTCTTACCGCTACGGAAATACACTACGCTTTTTAGTGGGCGGCTGGTGAGCCTCCCCACTCGCAAAGTACGCTCGCTGCGGGGTCTCATCGTCTTCGCTTTCCCACAGGAGTCTACGTGTATTTCCTCCGCTAGTGTTGCATCCAATAATGGAGAGCTTGAATTTTCACTATTATGGAAGTTGTTTGGAGCGAAGGACCGTTGACTCCTGCGCAGAGAACAGCAACAGAGGAACGCAGACTAATAACGCCGCGTCCTTATGCCTTCGTCTGCGCTAGTGCATCCTGGAAGAGCCCGCAGGAAGCGATTTTTGCTTCCGAGGCAGGTTAAGTGCGCGGACGTCCTGTCGCAACACCTGGGACTGCGCT
>Ga0079226_10001191_pt1 | contig 19788 bp, 13 predicted proteins | sample Poulit2014_FD_76345 | JGI IMG/M metagenome (GOLD analysis project Ga0079226, IMG submission 76345) | Agricultural soil microbial communities from Georgia to study Nitrogen management - Poultry litter 2014 | ecosystem: Environmental > Terrestrial > Soil > Agricultural land | place: USA: Georgia... | reverse complement strand
TCGGCCAGCAGTCGGCGACCTACCGAGGTCGAACCGGTAAAGGAAATCTTGCGCAGGCGGCGGTCTTTCATCAATGGACCAGAAATCGCCGAAGCCGAGGAACCTGAGACGACGTTGAGTACACCGGCCGGTAGCCCGGCGTCCATCATGGTTTGGGCAAAGTACTGCGATGTTAGCGGAGTGAGCTGGGCAGGCTTCAGTACCATAGTGGCGCCTGCTGCAACTGCCGGGGCAACCTTGCGAGTGGCCATAGCCAGAGGGAAGTTCCATGGAGTGACCAGCAGTGATGGACCCACCGGTTTGTGACGCACAATCATGGTGAGTTTGCCTTCTGGAGTGTCAGCAAAGCGTCCATAGTGTCGCACGGTCTCCTCAGAGAACCAGCGCAAGAATTCGCCACCATAGGTGACTTCACCACGAGATTCTGCCAGTGGTTTCCCCATTTCCAGGGTCATCAGCAAGGCAAAATCTTCAGCACGCTCATGCACAAGCTCAAAGGCGCGGCGTAAAATTTCTGCTCGTTCACGTGGAGCCGTCTGGGCCCATGCTGCCTGTGCCTCATCGGCAGCCGCTAAAGCTTTGAGCGCATCATCGCTGTTACCATCCTGGATCTGCAACAGCTCTTTGCCCGTTGCGGGGTCATAGACCGGTAGGGTTTTGCCAGATGAAGCTTCAACCCATTCACCGTTGATGAGCAAGCCGGTTGGCACGCGTTCAAGGAGTTCTTTTTCTTGTTGTGCGCTGACAGTCACGGATACCTTCTTTCGATCTGTCGGGCGGGGCACTGATACGTATCATTACATCAGGCTCGTACGGTTCAACTCGCCAATAAATCTAACACGCAGATTCCTTTGGTGCCGCTACTTCCCAGGACAGTTGAGAAGCTAGCTAGCACCAGCCTACAATACCCCTCGGGGTATGTGCAGGGGTTATGCGAGCCATTCGCATCCGGTATGGCCCAATATACATTCTGATCAGCCCACCAGATTCACCGCTACCGGTGATGTTATTCACCTTCGCAGCACAGTACCCACGTCAGTTCGACCTAAAGCAGCCAAGCGTCGTCATGGTGACTACAATAAAGCTCGACAAGGACATCGTTTTGTCCTACCACACTTGACTCCCTGACACCTTGAAGACGTCAACATAACCATGGCTAGCGGTCTGCCCAGATCGTTGTGATGCCCAACTCTCAGGAGGCACGCGTGACCAAATGGTCCAAACCTCAACCGTCACCCCGCGTTGTTGTACAGGCTGGCGCTCGAGTGCCCGCCGCAACCCCGGCAGCACAATCCGGTGATAAATGGATCGAAGTTCCTACCGAATTCGATGCCATCATGTTGTCATCCTATGGTGGCCCTAATGGCCAAGATGATGTCCTGCCATTTCTTCGCAATGTCACGATGGGACGTAATATCCCAGACGAGCGCTTAGAAGAAGTAGCGGTCCATTATCGGGAAGCCGGTGGCATTAGTCCAATCAACGAACAAAATCTTGCGCTCAAGGCAGCCATCGAAGATGAGCTCAAGCGTCGAGAAATTGATTTACCGGTATATTTTGGCAACCGCAACTGGGACCCATATTTCACCGAGGCGATTTCCCAAGCGCATGCAGATAATCAGGTTACAGGTCGTCCCACGCGGATTTTCGCGCTGGTCACTTCCGCCTATTCTGCCTACTCTTCATGCCGGCAGTACCGGGAAGATTTCGCTGATGCTCTAGAAGCCCTAAATTTGTGGGACGACGTGCAAATCGATACATCTCGGACCTTTTTTGATCACCCCGGCTTCGTTAACCCGTTTATCGAAGGCACCTTAAAAGCTTTAGACGAACTGGTCACAGCACATGCTGAGCTCGACCTTAGCCAAGACGTCGAAGTGTTATTTTCTGCCCATTCCATCCCGATCAAAGATAACGAACGTTCCGGTGAGCCCGATGAGCACGACTACTCGGAACTTGGTGCTTATCAAGCCCAGCACCTGGCTGTTGGCCGGTTAGTTATGGATGCCGTCAAGCAACACTTTGGCATCGAAACACCGTGGAAACTCGTCTACCAATCGGAATCCGGACCAGCACACATCCCATGGCTGAAACCAGATATCAATGATTATCTTGAAGAATTACCCGGCAAACGCAAGGCTGTAGTCGTTGTACCTGCAACGTTTCTTTCAGATCACATGGAAGTTTGGTGGGATCTGGATATCGAAGCCAAGGAAACCGCAGATAAACAGGGTCTGGCCTATAAGCGCGTCGCCACACCAGGTGTCCACCCAGAATTTGTAGCCGCTATGGTCGATCTGGTTGAAGAACGCCTCAATGGCACCCCAGCTTCCGAACGCAAGGCACTGACAACATATGGTCCCGGCTATGATGTCTGTCGTTCCGGCTGCTGTCAGGGTTCCGGTAAGCTTCGTGCCGCAATCGGTGGTATCCTGCCGTAACCATCTTTTCCGATGAATCGGTGGTACACGTTGTACCACCGATTCATTTTATCGCTGCGTGAGTGCGGCATTATAGAGTTCTCGTGCTGAGTGGCCAGTGGCCTGGGCTATCTGTCTGGTTGCGGATTTGAGCCGCTGCCCATCGCGCTGGAGGACATATACTTGTTGCACTGCCGCAGAAAAACTCACCGGAGCATCTTCAGGTGCCGGACCAACCACAATGACAATTTCGCCTTTAAGCGTTTTGGATTCGGCCCAATTGACCAGTTCCGCCAAGCTACCTCGGGCGACCTCTTCGTGTAATTTCGTCATCTCCCGACATACGGCTGCTGGCCGAGCCTGGCCGAAAACCTCAGCCATAACCTGTAGCGTCGCCGCCGTACGATGCGGCGACTCATAAAAAATAAGACTACGCGTTTCATCGGCTAACGCCTTAAGCGTTCTAGCTTTTTCACCGGCTTTTCGAGGCAAAAAACCTTCAAAAGCAAATCGATCTGTTGGCAGTCCTGAAACAACCAATGCTGCCAGGGCCGCTGATGCGCCCGGAGCGACTGTCACCGCAATATTCGCTGCAATGGCCCGTTGCGTTAGCCGATAGCCGGGGTCCGAAATAGCCGGCATACCAGCTTCTGGCACAAACACCACACTCTGCCCAGCACCTATCGCATCAATGAGCCCTTGTGCCGACTCAGCCTCGTTATGTTCATGGTGCGAAACTACCGTAGCCGTTGTTTCCACGCCCGCGGCACGCAACAACTTATGCAACGCTCGAGTATCTTCGGCAGCAATAATATCGGCTTGCCGCAGAAGCCGTTTAACCCTGTCAGTAAGGTCCGCCAGATTCCCGATTGGGGTGGCGGCCAAAGTTAGCGGCGCCGGCTCCCCGTGTGCCATCTCATTGCGATCAATGCCATCGTCCATGTTCCCATTATCAGGCCCGACCACCGGTATCATGGCCTGTGTGTCAACTAAACACCTGCGCCACACTCCGGATTGGTTACGTTCGCCGCACACTGCCTTCTCCCTATCCGGATTAACAGCTCGATTGGTCTACCCAAGGTTCGCCTTGGGCCGCGTCGGCTGGGTTATTGCCGGGCTGATCACCCTTGCTGCAGCCATGCTGCGTTTTTGGCACCTGGGCCATCCACAAGAACTCATTTTTGATGAAACCTACTATGTCAAAGATGCCTATTCACTTTGGCATTTTGGCTACGAGCGGTCTTGGGCCGACGACGCCGATGACGCCTTCGCCGCAGGTCAACTCACACCAGGTACGGATGCCTCCTATGTTGTGCACCCGCCAGCCGGCAAATGGCTCATTGCCACCGGCATGGCGTTATTTGGTTTCGATAACGCTTTCGGCTGGCGCGCAGCTGCCGCTTTGGCCGGGACGGTAACCGTTTTGCTGACTTTCGTGTTGACAGCAAAACTGTTTCGCTCGGTGTTCTTAGCTTCTACTGCCGGTATCTTGCTCGCCGTTGAAGGTCACCACATTGTCATGTCTCGAGTCGGACTGTTAGACATCTTTTTGACACTATTTGTGTTGGCAGCCTTCTGTGCCCTTGTGGCTGATAGAAGTTGGGGACGACGACGCCTAGCATTCGAGTTGTCAAATCGGTACAAACAGTTCAACGTCTCATCTACCACCGCCACTGACCGTGCAGACTGGCGCAAGACACTGACCTATGGGCCGTGGTTAGGTTTACGTCCCTGGCGTATCGTTGCCGGTGTTCTATTGGGCATAGCGGTTTCAGTAAAGCTTTCGGGGCTTGCTTTTGTTGCGGTTTTTGGACTGCTCACCGTCTGGTGGGATGCTAATGCTCGTAAAACTGCTGGTATCCGCAGATGGCTTATCGGTGCCACATTGTTGGACGGACTGTGGGCCTTCGTTTCGGTCGTGATCGTAGGAGGTATAACCTACATAAGTACTTGGGCTGGCTGGCTATTTACCTCCGGCGGATATTACCGCAACTGGGGGGCCAACCATCCGACTGCACTGCCTGATTGGCTAACTTCGTTAGTGCACTATCATATCCAATCGACCACGTTTCATACCGAGCTCGAAAGCACCCATAATTACGCTTCATCCGCCTGGATCTGGCCATTTGCTGGTCGTCCGGTGTCATTTTTTTACCGGACCGAAGACGACGGTATTAGCTGCGCAGCGGAACAATGCTCTGCTGCCATTCTAGACTTGCCCAATCCGCTAATTTGGTGGGCTGGGTTGCTCGCTGTGGTCGCAATATTTTTACGTTGGCTAATCGTGCGCGACTGGCGGGCCGGTGCCATTTTGGCCGTCTATGTAGCGGGGCAGCTGATCTGGACACTGTGGCCGGCACGGACCATGTTCTTCTTCTATACGGTAGCCTATACCCCGTTTCTGGTCATCGCCATTGTCTATGTGGCCGGCCTCTGGCTGGCTAGAGCAAGCGGTACCGGGTGGCAACTACATTCCCCCAAAATCGCCATGCTAGGCATCGGGCTTTTCATAATTGCTGCCCTGGCGCTCAGCGCCTATTTCTTGCCATTGTGGACTGGAGATTCCATCACTTGGCAGCAGTGGCAGCACCGTATGTGGTTCCAGTCGTGGATATAGTAACGCAAACCATAACCGTGTGACGGCTGTGACGTTAGACTAGTACGCGGGAATTTGAACTACCACGAAAAGAGGCCCCGTGCACGTTGCGACTCCAGAGATCAACCGGCTTGATCCAGCTTCCAATCTGACCGATTTAGTAGTTGAGCAGCTCGGTGCGGATCCGGCACGGGTAGTGTATGCGATTCAACACGGCGACAACTACAACGACCTATCCTGGGACGAGGTCACAGCTTTTAACTTTTTGACCCGGGTGCGCAGCCTTGCCAAGGGGCTCATCGCCTCCGGAATACGGCCCGGAGATATGATTGCTGTTATATCGCGCACCAGCTACCAATGGGCGTTAGTCGATCAAGCAATTTGGTTTGCCGGAGCGATTTCGGTGCCGATTTACGAAACCTCATCGCCGTCACAAATTGCCCATATTCTGGAAGACAGTGGCGCAAAGAAAATTTTCGTCGCCGGTACTTCACAATCCCGTGCCGTTTCCCGGGCCATTGACCAACATGAGCTGGCTGACATTGAACAGTTCGATCTGACTGAGGCAGGTTTAGCTGAGCTAAGTTCTGCCGGCACTTCAGTGCTCGACAAAGCCGTTGAAACCGCCAGAACACAGGCCACGATGGATTCGACCGCAACCGTGGTCTACACTTCCGGGACGACAGGTACCCCGAAGGGAGCTCTAATATCACACGGCAATTTAGCTGATGGTGCGGTAAATATTATCCCTTGGGCTCGGGAAATCGTATTGAATACCGAAAATCCGCGGTTGTTAATGTTTCTTCCGCTGGCTCATATTTTGGCCCGTGCAGTGCAGTATTTCTGTCTGGTCGCCGGTATCCAAGTTGCCCATACCTCAGACACCAGTAATGTCACCAAAATTATGCAGTCTTATCAGCCAACCTGGTTACTGGTGGTCCCGCGGGTATTGGAAAAAGCGCATAACGCCATCGTTGCGCAAACAGAAGAGGCCACCGGCTTGCGCAAAAACGTTATGACTGATGCTTTAGAGGTTGCTGAACAATGGTCGCGTGCCCGACAGTCCGATTCCATGCCTATTCGGTTGGGATTCAAACACGCCATATACGATCGGCTCGTGTACGCGAAAATCCGCCAAGTTTTCGGTGGCGAAGCACGGGCGGCCATCTCGGGGGCAAGTCCGCTCAATGAAAAACTCGCCCACCTATTTACCGGTATCGGGCTGCCGATTTTTGAAGGCTACGGCCTAACAGAATCCACCGCGCCTGCGGCAGTAAATGTGCCACAACATGTGCGGGTGGGTTCAGTAGGCAAACTAGTACCCGGCATGGAGGCCAAACTTGCCGAGTCGGGTGAACTGTTGCTACGGGGTGTGGTGATTTCACCTGGCTACCTCGGCGCAGAAGACACCTCTGATTCATTTGACGATCACGGCTGGTTTGCCACCGGCGATCTAGCTGAAATTGATGATGACGGATTTATTTACATTACGGGACGCACCAAAGATCTGTTGGTTACCGCTGGTGGAAAGAACGTCTCACCGGCCCCGCTGGAAGAAACAATCTCCTCAGCACCGATTGTGGGGCACGCAATTGTTGTGGGCGAGAATAAACCATTCGTTGGGGTGCTGATCTCGTTGGATACCGATGAGCTGACAGCCTGGGCTGAGCGGCGCGGTAAGGCAGGACTTAGCCTAGAAGAGGCCCGTACCGATGAGGATGTGCATGCCGAGGTTCAAAGCTATATTGACTTAGCCAACCAGAGTGTCTCGCAGGCAGAATCCATACGCAAGATGGTAATTTTGCCAACCGAATTATCTCAAGAGTCGGGGCATGTGACACCGTCTGAAAAACTCCGCCGGAACTCAGTCATTGAAGATTTCACCGAGGCCATGCATGAACTCTACGGTTAACCGTCCAATTGCTGGGTCCCGCCCATCACCTGGGATTCCATCAATCGTTGAGCTTGTGCATTACGGTATCTCCGCCGCCTGGTTGGTGCGGTGCACAACATCGTTACGACCATGACGACCAGAGTCAGCCCCGCAATCCAAATGGCTGCATCGATCCAGAACTGTCCGGGATATAGCCGTATCAGCGTATCACTGGCATAAAAAGTCCAAGTGCCCTCAGCAAAGAATATCTGGTGGAACGCCGCAAAAAATGTTTCCCAGCCAAAAGCCGCCATAATCGCCACAATTAGCATGGCTGTTGTGAGCCACACAGCCCCAAAGAAAAAGGCGCGACCGATGGCCCCCTTACGCATTCGGTAGAGCAGAACCATCAATATAATACACACCAGCATGGCCAGGACGCCTGAAATGGTGGTGATCATCATGACCTGTTTTACATCGGCCATGTGCCCAACTTCAGCTTGAGTGAACACCGGGTTACCGTTGGCAAAGGTGAGCTCTCCTAAATAACTTTGTGGTGCCACGTTAAACAGGTAGTCCAGCCCATAGGAGCCATAGTTTAACCGTTGCTCGGTAGTCATGCCGAACTGATCAGCAGGAAACCCTGCACGGTGATATTCCAACCATAAAAATACTGGTGATGCTACCAACCGCACTACACCAACTAGCACAACCAACGGTGCCAAAATGGCTAATACCACCTGCAGAATGACAGCCATCACCGATGAGCCGACGACCGCACGATCACGTGCCCTAGCCCGAGCCGATGCCTCATCCTCAAATGAGTCCCTTAGCGGTTCGGTCAGCACTGCGGTGGTTTCAGCGGTGGGTGCAGCATGTTGCCCGGTCTGAGATTCTGCTAGCGGTTCGACTGATTCTGGATCGTTATGCTCCGGCAATCGCGCAGACATGGGCCCACCTTTCAAACACGTTGTGCTATCAGCCTACGTTGGGGACCATCGTCAATAAACTGGGCACACCGACCGTAGCTGAACTAGCTGGTGATAGTTTGACGTCCGCCGTCGTAGTCTCCCAAATCAGCATCAAGACCGGCTTTGACCGCCCGGGAGCCAAAGATCCACGTGTAGGTCCAGTAACCGGCAAGTACCAGGGCGCCGATAGTAATTTTTGCCCAGGTTGGTAACTCAGAAGGAGTGATAAATCCTTCGACCAGCCCGGAAACTAGCAATACACCAACTAATCCGATACCCACCAGAATCAGTTGGCGTCCCCAATACGCCAGGGACTGCAAACGCGTTTGTCGTCCTGGGGCTACCCAAGCCCAAAAAACTCGCAAACCAGCTGCCCCGGCAATGAATACCGCGGTAAGTTCCATCAGCCCGTGCGGCACAATAAAAGCAAAAAATGTGTCCAGTTCGCCATGCTTATGCATCAGAGACGCCGAAATACCCAGCCCTTGAGCATTACCAAATAACACATAAGGTACAAAAAACCCGGTAATACCAAAAGCAACTTCTTGTAAGGCGATCCAGGCGTTGTTGACCCAAACTAACGTGGTGAATGATGCCGCTGGGTTTTCTGAATAATAGTCAACGAACTCATCGTTAACGTAGGCAGCCTGGGCTGATTCGGACATCATCGCATCAAACATTTGCGGATTACTACCGTACCAGAGGCCATACGCCAGTGCTATAGCCAAAAATACCCCGCCCAAAATGATAGTCAACCAACGGATCTGGTACAGCGCATACGGCAGCCGAAAAGCAAAGAATTGTTTCAGGCCGGTTACCGGTGAGCCCGTTGCAGAGGTGAGGCGGGACCGAGCCCGAGCGATAATCAGTGAAAGCCGATTAGCGTATGGGCCGTCGGGATCTTGTACTTGGACAATCGATAGGTGAGTTGAAGCACGCCCGTATAGCTCCACGAGTTCGTCGACCTCAGTGGGATGCAACGTACGGTGGCTGGCTAAGTCATCAAGCCTTTGCCAATCCGAGCGATGAGTTTTTGCGTATGCTTCCAGGTCCACGTGGCCAACCCTACTAGGATTGCCCGGTACACACCTATTATTGAGGCACGCCAGGCGTCTACACTGGACTGCGACGGGCGAAAGGTCAGGGATGCAAGAACATACGATAACGGGCGAAGCCGTTGTCTTGAATTTACGCGCGGTGAACTTCATGCCCCGCCTTGGGGCAGCACTGCTGGATGCCGTGGTCTATGTAGCAGGTTGGATAGGTCTTGTGATTGGATTTGTGCAATTGAGCACAAATTTTGCTTTGGACCCAGCAGCAACCGAAGCCATGATGTTGTTGTCTTTAGTATTGTTAATGTTTATTGCACCGTTGCTTGTAGAAGGCATCTCGCGCGGTAGGTCTTTAGGCAAAGTTATCTTCGGACTGCGGGTTGTGCGTGATGATGGCGGGACCCTCCGGTGGCGACAAGCTTTTACAAGAGCGTTAACCGGCGTATTCGAGCTGTGGATGACGGTAGGGTCCGTCGCTATTATTGCATCACTATTTAATAGGCATGCCAAACGGTTAGGTGACATGCTGGCAGGCACTTATGTGATCATGGCACGTGCACCCAGGATGCCTGCTTCGATGCCCGATGTGCCACCGAGTATGCGCCAGTGGGCGCAGGTGGCTGATGTTGGGCGTATCCCCTCTGTTTTGGCGACACAGATTAACGCATTGATTCGTAATTCGACTTCCATGCATCCGCAAGCCTTGGCCAACGTTTCGCAGGGCATGTTCCACCAGCTATTGCACTATGTAACCCCTGGCCCACCATCAGGCGTCGATCACATGACGTTTATGGTGGGGGTCATGGCCGAACGGCGAAACCGCGATACGGCCGTACTTGAACGACAACGTCAACGACGCGAACGCGATGTACAGTATCTGTCCAGGTAATTACTCATGGGCCAGATTTCGATTCAACATTCAACATTCAACAACGCGACCTAGCTCCCCTGTTTTTGTGGTGTTAGAGTCAACAACCTAACGCGCTTTTTCATAATTGAACAGCCAATACAGAAACGACGAGCAAAAAATTCCACTGTCCAATAACAGAGGAGCACGACAATGCTGTGTGGTATTGCGGGTGAAGTCGCCGTCCAGGGAGCCCAGGTAGATCGAGCATCGGTAGACCGAATGGCCCGCGCCCTAGGGGCTTCGAACCAGCACAATACTGTCTGGCACGACCCGTGGGTTGCGCTCAGCCAAGTCGGATTACAAAACGATACTTCGGATACAGCGCTACAACCAGCCATCGACACCGATCATGGGCATGCAATCGTTTTTAGCGGCCGGCTCTCCAATCAAGATGAGCTTCTTGTCCAATTGTCCGAAGATTATTCCTTGGGTCCCCCCACGGACGCAAACATTGTATTAGCCGCTTACGCTCGTTGGGGTGAAGACTTTGTCGAACGATTGTTGGGAAGCTTTGCGATAGTTATAACGGATCGTCGTCGTCAACGTGTGCTATTAGTTCGCGACCGATTAGGTATCCAACCGCTATATACTGCCACCCTACACGGAACGTTACGTTTTGCCTCGTCACTGCCCGCGCTGGCAGCCAGCGGTGGCATTGACACAACTATCGATCCAGTAGCCTTACATCATTACATGAGCTGGCACTCTATTGTCCCTGCGCCGCGGACCATCCTCGCCGGGATTAACAAGCTGCCACCGGCAACGATGCAAACAATCGAGGCTAACGGCCAAATCCATCAACGAGTCTACTGGCAACCCAACTATCAACGAAGTAACCAGTACGCTAACTGGGGACGTGATGATTGGCAGCAAGCAATCCACCAGGCCTTACAAACTGCAGTTACGCGTTCCCAGGTTCCTGATGAGCTCCCCGGTGTACAACTTTCTGGCGGGTTGGATTCTAGTGTGCTGGTTGCCCTGCTGGCCGAATCCGGTCAGCAGCAAATTTCTACGTTCAGTATTGGTTTCGACGACGCTGGCCAACAACAAGGTAATGAGTTTAAGTATTCTGAAAAGGTTGCCGAGGTCTTTGGAACTGATCACCATGTTCTTCGTTTGGGTGCCTCTGATGTCGCTGACGTCTTAGACGATGCGGTGCTGGCCATGATGGAGCCCATGGCTAGTCATGATGTTCCTGCCTTTTATCTCCATGCCCAGTCGGTAGCCAAGCAAGCGAATTCCATACAATGTGGACAAGGTGCTGATGAGATTTTTGCGGGCTACAGTTATCATAGCGCCGCTGCGTCTATTCCCCGTGAAGCAGCATTAGCTACGTTTGCCGACTCTTTTGTCGATGCTACCCACCACGACCTTGCCGAAGCCCTCAACCCACAATGGCTCATGTCTACCGATGTCAGTGGTGAGTTACTGGCTGAAGCTCTGGACACGCCGGGAGCCGATACCGCCCTGGATGCAGTCCTGCGGTTGGAAACTCAACTTTTCTTAGCCGATGACCCAGTCAAACGTGTCACCAATATGTCGATGGCAACTGGGCTGGAAGCATGCTTGCCGTTTCTTGATCACGAATTAGTCGAACTTGTAATTGCTTGTCCCAATGAACTGAAGACTGCTCAAGGCGGCAAGGGCATACTCAAAGACATTGGCCGCAGTCTATTACCACACGATGTTATTGACCGGCCCAAAGGCTATTTCCCTGTACCAGCTCTTGGTCATCTTGAGGGGGCAATATTAGCTAAAGTCCGTGAAGCGCTACTTGCTCCAGAGGCTCGAGAACGCGGATTATTTCGCGCCGGTTATCTCGATACTCTGCTGACCAATCCCAATGAATATTACGTTCCCACGGGCGGTAACACGCTCTGGAAACTTGGCGTACTTGAACTATGGCTGCAACACCATGACCTGGGATGACGTGGCCGACCGATGAGGAAATAATGCGCAAATTTGGCATTGAAGAAGAATTGTTATTTGTGGATAGATCCTCTTTGGAACCGCTACCGGCGGGTGGCCTGGCGGTAGCGCTAGAACGTGAAATCGCTTCATCAGGACATGAACTGGCCAGAGAATTTAAACAAGAACAACTCGAAATTGTTTCTCCTCCACAACTCACTCTGACCGAACAGCTCCAGGCTATTTGTACTGGACGTGAATTGGCCGAAGCCGCGGCTTCGACATTAAACGGGCAGGTAGCTGCGATGTCTACTGCTCCCGGGACGAACAGTCCGCATCGGGTCGCTGGGCAACGCAATAGTGACATGGCCCAGCGTTTTGGCTTGACCGCGGCTGAACAACTCACCAACGGATTTCACGTTCATGTTGCTATCGAATCTAACGAAGAGGGCGTTATCGCCTTGGACCGTATTCGCATTTGGTTGCACCTACTGTTGGCGTTGAGTAGTAACTCCCCATATTGGAACGGTATGGAAACCGCGTTTGCATCGTACCGCTACCAAGTTTGGTCTCGTTGGCCTACCTCGGGTCCGACAGAACTGTTCAGGTCAGCCAAAAACTATACAACTCGATGTCAAGCACAACTCAATACTCAAGTCCCGTTAGACGCCGGTATGTTGTATTTCGATGCTCGACTCAGCGCACATCAGCCCACTTTGGAAGTCCGAGTCGCAGATATATGTCTAAAGCCTGAGCACGCGGGTGTTATCGCTGCTCTTACTCGGGCCCTGGTGGAAACCGCTATTCGAAAGCGTAATGAAGAGCCTCTGGAGGTGCCAGCTACAGTCTTAAGAACCTGGAGCTGGCAAGCGAGTCGCTACGGTGTTGATACAGAACTGGTCCAACCACGCACCGGTACCCTAGCTCCAGCCAGTGCCGCTATCGAGCAACTACTGGACGAGGTTGAACCAGTGCTATCCGAATATGATGAAACTGAGTTCGTTCACAAGGTCGTCTACGACATCCTTGAAAATGGTTCTGGCGCCCGGACACAGCGACGCGCTTACGAAAAAAACCACAGCATGTATGATGTCGTAGCCGCCGTTGTGGCAAATACCCACAACGGTATCTAAACGCTGCCGGTTACGTGAGCTCCTCTCGGTGCCGAAACACGGCTCTAGCGCTGACCCATGTTGTGCAATGCCTACCGAGCCACGGTGGTTGCCGACTTCGGTCTGCAGAGCCTTTCTTAGGACGGCCCGTGTTCTCGGGCGCGTTCAACCAAACGCTCGGCACCATCAGTCCATGGCTCACCGTGGCCTACCAAAACGGTCCGGGCCTGGGTTTGGGCTATTACTGCCAGCGATTCGATAGCCCGTACCGGATCTGCCGTAGCTGCATTCGACACAATTTGTGCTCCCCGGGTGCCTCGGTACGGGTTCAGGGTCACTACGGCATCTCCAGCTATCACAACATCACGATCCGGAAAATACAACGAACAGTGTCCTAACGTATGGCCCGGGGTAAACAGCACTTGTGGCTGACCGGGCACAGCTAAACGGCTAGTACGGATCCGATAGACCTCTTTGATTGGTTTAGGCCACCAAGCGCGATTTTTTAGGAATCCTGCGACAATCGGCACGGCCTTGAACTGAGTCAAAAGATACCAGCTCACAGGTCGAGCCCGAGTATATTGGCGCGGGTGGCGGGTTAACGGTACATCATTATCGTGAACATATACCGGCACCCCCATCTCGGAACGTAATTTCTCGGCGAAGCCGATGTGGTCAAAATGGCCGTGAGTGAGCACAAGCGCTTTAATATCGGCAAACCCTTTACCCAGTTGTGCCAAGGCTGTGTGCAGCGACCGCCACGATGTTGGCAATCCTGCATCCACAATGGTTAGGCCAGTGTCGCCTTCGACAATGTACCAATTGACGTGAGCATCCTCGACGCGGTGAATACCTTCTGCGACGTCTTTGGTTAACATATGAAGCTCCTTTGGGTCCCAAACGCTGGCAACTGCTCCAAGTGTCTAACACGCTAACATCAGCCAGCCCCGCCCAAAAGAGCCCCGGCGCAGGGACAATCCCTACTACACCGGGGCGGCATCAAAAATCCGCTGGGTTAGTAGCGGTAATGCTCTGGTTTATACGGGCCTGCTATATCAACACCGAGGTATTCGGCCTGGGTCTTCGTTAGTTCAGTCAAATGTACGCCCAGTGCGTCTAAATGTAATCTGGCTACCTGTTCGTCAAGCAGTTTAGGTAAAACATGTACGCCGATGTCATATGTATTACCGGTAATCGACCCAGTACCACCCTTGGCGTTAAAGAGCTCAATCTGCGCAATGACCTGGTTGGTGAACGAAGCAGACATGACAAACGATGGGTGTCCGGTCGCATTGCCCAGATTGAGTAGCCGACCTTCGGAAAGCACGATGATGGAACGCTGTGTAGTGGTGCCTTTATCGAAGACCCATTCGTGTACCTGAGGTTTGATCTCAATTTTTTCAACGCCGGGTATTTGTGCCAAACCCGCCATGTCGATTTCATTGTCGAAATGACCCACATTGCCAACAATGGCTTTGTCTTTCATCGCTAGCATGTGGTCAGCCATGATGATATCTCGGCCACCGGTAGTAGTGATAAAGATGTCGCCGGTGTTGACAACGTCATCCAGCCGAGCAACCTGGTAACCGTCCATGGCGGCCTGCAGGGCAATAATCGGATCAATTTCAGCGATGATAACGCGTGCGCCTTGTCCAGCAAGTGCATCTGCTGCACCCTTACCGACATCACCATAACCGGCGATAACGGCGGTCTTCCCACCAATGAGCACATCGGTTCCGCGCATTATACCGTCCGGCAGTGAGTGGCGTATCCCGTATTTATTGTCAAATTTGGATTTGGTCACTGAGTCGTTGACGTTAATAGCAGGAAAGAGCAGTTCTCCGGTTTCAAACATTTGATTCAAGCGCAGCACACCGGTGGTAGTTTCTTCGGTAACACCGCGTAGGTTCTTGGCAACGCGGGTCCAGCGCTGGCCATCGGTTTCTAGAGATTCCCGCAAAGTTTGCAAAATGACTTTGTATTCGTCCGGGTCGTCTTCACTAGCTGCTGGAACCATACCGACGCCTTCAAATTCCACACCCTTATGCACCAGCAGAGTGGCGTCGCCGCCGTCATCGAGAATCATATTTGCACCAACAGTGGGGTCTTGGGCACCACCCGGCCACAAGAAAATTTGCTGGGCAGCCCACCAATACTGTTCCAGGGTTTCATTTTTCCAAGCAAAGACCGGTACGCCAGCCGGCTTTTCTGCGGTGCCATTACCGACCACAATTGCCGCAGCGGCTTCATCCTGGGTGGAGAAAATATTGCATGATGCCCACCGCACTTCGGCGCCCAATGCTGTTAATGTTTCGATGAGGACAGCGGTTTGAACCGTCATGTGTAAGGAACCGGCAATACGGGCACCTTTGAGCGGCTGTGATGCACCATATTGTTCGCGAAGTGCCATCAGGCCTGGCATTTCGTGCTCAGCGAGCCGTATTTGGTGTCGGCCAGCCTCATGCAGGTTAATGTCTCGGATCGCGAAGGAAAAATCTGCGTCTGGGACGGTAGTTTGGTTTGAAAATGCCGGGTCTAAGCTAGGCGAATTAGTCATAAGGCTAAGCTTACTTGGTTAGCTATAACCTTGGTTGCAAAGCGCAATCCGAGGTCACACTATTGGCAAACTATTCGGGCCGAATAAGACGTAACCCGGCATGTTTTCCCGACATCGGTGTCGGCCGTGTTGGTGCCACAGAGCGGTCTACCTGTTGGATGGTGCCTGAGCTGGCGTCAGCAGGTTCTTCCACGGTGTCGGGGGCGTTAACGGCATTGGCGACGGCCAACAGGTCATTAGGGTCCTCATTGAGGTCATCGGTGAGCTGCAGTAGTTCCCAGCCCACCGGAACAGTGAACTGCTGGGCATGTTGAGCACACAGATCGTGGGCATGCGGTTCGGCTCGTTGCGACATGGGACCCAGTACTACGGTCGAGTCAGCGTAGTTAAATGTCAGTGTCGCTGCAGCTGGTTTTGAGCACGCGGTTTTAGTACATAGTCGTTGAGTTCCCACAGCAGAACAGTCTACCGCACGTGTCGAAATAGCGTCACAAGATTTGGGCGTGGCTAGATCTTTTTTAATAGCCTACTCGTACCGGTAAACCCGAGCCTGTTTCGCTGACTGTGTTTACGGGTACCGTCGAGATACCTGCTGAGGAATCGACCATTAAACCTGCATGGACAGCGTTGGATCCGGTCTCCAGCAGGTAGCTGTCAGCTTTTTCGTTTACGGTGACCGCGGTATCGGCTGCGAGTTCTTGGGTGAATGGTTCTCCCCGCTTACCTTTAGAATCCACTGGAGTGATAGTCACGTCGGCATCTTGAGCCGAGGTGAGGACTAGCTTAGCTTCGGGGTCAGTCAATGCTGGCAGAGAAACCATGGTTTCGCCGCGAATTGGTTTCGTGGAAGGCATATATGCTGTGTCAACTGCAGAAGTGTTGCCAGTTGCGTCTTCATTATCAGCGGCCTTATTGAACGCCACCGTTGTAGCAGAAGCAACTACATTAGCATCAGATTCAATTTCTACTGCGTATGTTCCAGGTTTTACATCTCCCAGATCCACGGTTGTGGTGGCTCCGGGTGCCACCTCAATGGCAGAGGCTTTGCTGGGCAATTCGATCAGCCCATAGGGTCCACGCAGGGTAATGGTGGCCGAGGCGCCTGATCCGGTGGAAGCGACATGTAGTGCCGGGCCCTGTCCGTCTAAATCGGATCGTTCGGCGATATCTTCAGCATCTTTGGATATTTCTACTCCGGGTATCACAAGGTCGGTTCCAGTAGCGGCCGACTGTAGTGTGTCAACTCCGGCCGGCACGATGCCGTCAAGCCTATTTTGCTGAATATCGGCTGCCACAGGGCCACCAGAGCTAGACACATGTACCGCAACGGACTCTTGACGTGGGGCAAGCCCAGCAACGAGCATCGAGCGTGTTTGGCCCGGCGCCAGAACTATCCCGGATGCACCAGATGCTTCGACCGGACCGTCTTCATCAAAGACATCGAGATTGACCGTGGAGTTCGTCGCAGACGGGTTCGTGACCGTCAGTACTGCGGTTGTGCCGGTGGTTGTTGTGGCCCCAGGAAGCCAGTGCTCATGTGCTGCCGGGGTGCAAGCACCTGTGGTCATTCCGGCCAGGTCACCATCGGTAGCAGCGTACTGCGCCGTGCCGGCCGCAATACCAGGGGTACCGCCCACGGGCTGGGTAGACAGTGCAATGGAGTGACCATGTTTATCTGGTTCTGAGACAACGTCATAGTCGGCACGTTTGGTCACAGTACCGTCCTCAGCAGCGGTGGCTGGTGGCCCCTGTTGCACCTCTTCATCTAGCGCGTCGGTAATTTCGGTTGCCGAGGGCTGCTTATCTGGATCAGTTTTTGTCGCGTAATAGGAGATCCCTGGTATGTTACCGGCAAGATCGGATGCGGCTGTGACCGTTAGTGCGGAGACAGCATCGGAGGATTCAGCCGAAAACTCGAGATCGGTGCTCTCATCCGAGCCTTTAGGGAGCTTCGGAGTTCCCGGACATACGCTGAGAGTATCAGTAGCCGGTAAATCGGCGGCGCGAGCTGCGGTATCCATGTCTGGTGAGGGGGACGCCCACAGGCTACCGACTGAAGTGATGGCGGCAACGGCTACTACCGCACCGACACCTAGCCCAATGGCTCCGCGTTTGGTTGGTCCTGTGGCCCCGAGCCGACGTAGGGCCGCTTCGCGACGTCGCGCACGTTGGGTCGTTGCTGAATCCACACCATTAGTTTCAGACTGTTCGGCGTCGTTAGGTTTGTCGTTATCGGTCATGGTCCCTCCGTGTGGTGCGACGCGCCGTGGTGGGGATCCCTAATAGCAAGGTGATGATTGCCAATACACCTGAGATCCACCATAGCCACGCACCTGCGGCGGGTGCGTATTCTACAGTGAGTTTCCCCCCGGTCTCTGGGAGGTCAAAGGCTTGCACCCATTCTTGCTCGTTGACAGTGGAGTCAAGTTCTTTTCCGTCAAGATATGCGCGAAACCCGGGATTAGCCCGTTCAGCTAGTACTAGTTGTCGTGGCGCATCTGCATCGTCGAGCTCAACCTCAATCGAACCATCCAGCTGCGAAGCAGCAATGGCTACAGTAGCGCCATCTTCGACAATCCGGGCTCGGGCGGTAGCCGTACCTCGAGGCTTAGTCGGGCCCTGTTCGGTAAGTACTTCCACCCCGGCCTGTGTGGCATCGTCATCTTGTGGTTCCGTATCTGCAGGAAGCACCCGCCACAGCCATCCAGCATTTGAATGTCCTACGGATGCCATTCCGGGCGCTGCATCAATGCCGGCAGCCAGTGTGGTTTCGGTACCAGCGGGATCGGTGAGCACAATGAAGCCTGCACCTAAAGCGTCTAAGGCCGGGCGCGGATCAGCTTCGGCACCGGAGGTAAGCTGGGCCGCTACGGTGCGCAGAGCATCATCGGCATCATCTGCCGGGGCAGTTTGCGGATTAAATAAGGCACCGGTGACGGTACGTGATGTCCATGTGCCGGTCATGTCGTCAAGCATAGTACCTTGCCCTGAAATTAAATGGGCCCGGATGCCTTCGGATGTCCGGGTGATCACCAAGGTATGGGTTTGCAATTCAGACTGTGCAGCATCGACTGCAGTAGCCGGCAGGGCGTACTGCTTGACTGCCGATACAGCAGGAACACCGGTGGGTTGCGCTAGGTTTGCATCGCCGTTTCCTGCGCCGTCGGTTTCGGCTTCACTAGTTTCGGTGTCTGTAGAGTCTAGTGCTGCAGCGACTTTTCGTTCTTGTTGAGCTTCAGAGCGTGCCTGCGTTAGCGCTTCGTTCGTGACCAAACGTGGGGTGAGCCAGATGGCCGACGAGATTACGCCGGTGACGACAAGAACTGTTGTCGCGGTGCGTGCTGGCCATCCAGCACGCAAATGACTGGCCGTGCCGGTTATGCGTAGCTCAGATTTCTCTGCGGTGAGATAGTTGATGCCGACGATACCGGCGGTAAGCCATCCAATCCAGCTTAGCGATATGGCAGGCATGGTAGATAGCGCCACGGTCTGTCCGGTTTGATCCACGGCGAAAACAATATTTGCGTTCACGATCGCAGCGGCAAGCCCGACAAATCCGGTCAGAAAGCCGGTTCTCGCCAAATTTCCCCCGAGACCAGGAGCCACGGCGCCAATAATGGCTGCGACAAGTAGTGGGCCGGCAACAACGCCAATAAAGATCCCGGTCCACGGAAGGCTAGCGGACGCAAAATCCAACCAAGGCAGTTCCGCCAAACCGGCATCAAACGCTGTGTCGTGTGGGAGTCCAAGGAGCATCTGCCATGCCGGTGCCGGATCAAAGCCAGCCGGTGCCCCTGGATCGGCAAAAATAGCACGCAAATCGGTTTTGTGGCTAACTACCGCTGGCAGCAAGGTAGCGGCAGCAAGTAGCGGAGTCCACCACAATACCTTGGCACGGGAACGCAATACCACGGCTACCACGAGGATGCCTGCGGTCAGTGGCACAAACATCGATGGTGCAACTGCCGTGATAATTGCCAACAGGATAGCTAACCAGGCCGCAGCAGTTATAGAGGTGGCCGCATAGCGATCAGGGGCTTTTCGCCCGAATAACACCGGATTTGGTGGTTGGGAACGATCCGTACGAAGTTTGCGGAATAGCTCAATATCATCGGCTCGGTAACCGATGGCGTGTAGTAGCGCTAACACGAACCATGGCAAGACCACATGGGTCAAGACACCGCCAAAGCGCCCTTCGGAAATGGCAATAAGTAAAACCGGAGCCGCGGCCCAGATCATACCGGCGGCGAAACGCAAATAGCGAGAAGACGTGATGACACCAGCTAGCATCCAGGCGCCGAAACCTGCCAATGGCAGTGCAAGGACCCAAATCCACACCAACACGATGGAAGCGTTACCGGTTAACCCAAATAATACAAGAAGCCAACC
>Ga0079226_10001190_pt1 | contig 19795 bp, 20 predicted proteins | sample Poulit2014_FD_76345 | JGI IMG/M metagenome (GOLD analysis project Ga0079226, IMG submission 76345) | Agricultural soil microbial communities from Georgia to study Nitrogen management - Poultry litter 2014 | ecosystem: Environmental > Terrestrial > Soil > Agricultural land | place: USA: Georgia... | reverse complement strand
CTGACTATAACCTGTTTGCGCAGATGGTAAACCAAGCATTCACCCAACGGCGCAAGGCTATTCGTAATGGCTTGAAATCCTATTTAACCGCAGCTGACATTGAGGCTGCAGGCGTCAACCCCACCACACGCCCCGATGCCTTAAGCTTGGCCGAGTTTGTATTACTCGCCAATGCAGCTACCACTTTGAAAGAGACAACAACATGACTTCCGCACCAAAAGAGAACACTACGCGCGTAGACGTTAAAGTGAACGTCACCTTTATGCCTGAAGAAAGCGACGCCATGCTCAACCATTGGGTGTACGGCTATAAAATTACGCTCCATAACACAGGTACCGTTGCCGCGCGCCTGCTTACCCGCCATTGGATTGTTACCGACGGCAATGAACGCGTACAAGAAATTCATGGTGAAGGTGTAGTGGGCCGCCAGCCTTATTTACGCCCTGATGCCACCTTCCAGTATCAAAGCCGTGTGGCCATCGAAACCGAAGTGGGCAGTATGCGTGGCAGCTTCCAAATGATTACCGACGAAGGCGAGCAGTTTGATGCGCCGGTAGCCCCCTTTACCTTAGCTCCACCCAACAGCCTGCATTAACGATGGCTACCTATGTAGTGGGCGACATCCAAGGCTGCTACAGCGCCCTACAGCGTTTACTAACCTTGGTGCAATTTACACCTGGCGAAGACCACCTAGTGGTGGCTGGAGACATGGTCAGCCGTGGCGAGGATTCTCTTGCCACCATGCGTTTTCTCTACAGCATAAAAGAAAGTGTGAGCGGCGTGCTCGGCAATCATGATCTGCACCTGTTGGCTTTGGCTCACCAGGCACGCTCACCTAAACCATCAGAGAGCGACCTCACCGCTATTTTAGACGCCCCTGATAGCGATCAGCTTTTGCAATGGTTACAAACCCTCCCTTTGGCGCTTTACTTTGCCGAACACGACACTCTACTGACTCACGCAGGCTGGCCGCCACAATGGTCTTTAAAAGCACTGCTTCGCTATAGCGCTGAAATAGAGACAGTGCTACAAGGTGAACAAGCACAACTTTTTTTCGACCACATGTATGGCAACGAGCCTAACTGTTGGCATGACCACCTCAATGGTCCTGAGCGGTGGCGGGTAATTACCAATTATTTAACCCGCATGCGTTTTTTGCATGCAAGCGATAATTCCCTTGAGCTAAAATTAAAAACCAAACCCAACGAAGCCCCCTCAGGCTATATTCCATGGTTTAAACAGGCACAGCATAAGCGTGGCAGTACTCGTGTTTTATTTGGCCACTGGGCTGCTCTAGAAGGCAAAGCTGATGTTGAAAATGTAGAAGCATTAGACAGTGGCTGCGTATGGGGTGGTTCGCTCACTGCTTACTGTTTAGAAACACAAAAACGGTATCAGATGACGTGCTAATTTAAAGTAAAAAAAAGCCGCTTCGTGAAGCGGCTTTTTATCATTACCCTTTTATTCAAAGGTTCTAGGGCGAAGCGTTTCAGGCTTTAAGAAGGGCTTCTCACCTGTGTTCTTATGGTCGCCTAACACTCTACCGTTAACCTTCTTTCCGTACATAGTGTTTTTATGGAAAGTATCACCAAACATTTTACGGGTGGTTTCTACGTCATCCACGAAACGAGGATCTTGCGGTCGTTCTTGCGAGTTCATGAACTGTGCAATGTCCCACGCCTCTTGATCACTTAGGGAACCTGGCTGCCCTAAGGGCATGTTGTGCTTAATAAAAGCGGCTGCGTTATCAATGCGAACGATCCCCGCTCCCCAGTTATAGGAATTATCACCCCATAGTGGCGGGAACTGCACCTTCCCATTAACTTTCAAACCTTGCCCGTTATCACCATGGCAAATGGAGCAGTTTTCAGCATACAGCTTCTCGCCACGCTCATAACTAGGTGTCTCAGCGGGCTTGCCAAGCACCTCTCTACCATAACCACGACCACCAATTTTGCCTTTTTCATAAACTTTAGCACCTGTTGCCATCCACTGGTGATAGGTTACTAAGGCAACCATGTTGTCACTGCCATACTCTGGCGACTTACCGTTCATAGAGAAGCTGAAACAACCCGCAATACGCTCTTCCACACTGTTTACATGGTCATTTTTGCCACGGTAGTTAGGGAGTGTTGTTACCGCTGGCCATACGGGGGCTGCCCATGGCATGCGCCCTTCGCCCATGTGGCAGCTGCTGCAATTCATGTCGTTAAACACGTACTCACCGCGTAGCTGCTGTGTATTAACAAATAAATCATGGCCACGGCGAATAACACGCTTTAACTCTGGATGAATAGTATCGTCCTCTTCCAAGCCTTCTAGCGTAGGAGCATCATGAATGTAGCTGCCTTCTGAAAAATCAGGTAGCTGCACAGGCACTTTAGCACTCTCTGCTTGCACTGCCGTTGCACTGGAAAATGCCCAAAGCCCCACCGCTAACGTCGATAATATCTTTTTCATTATTTCCTCCCTTACTTAGCGTCTTGTGCAGCAAGATAAGCTGCTACAGCTTCCACATCTTCGTCTGTTAGACGCTCTGCAATGGCCAACATGAGATTTTGTGGATCATTACGACGCGCGCCTGTTTTCCAAGCTTTAATTTGCGTTGTGATATAGCTAGCGTGCTGCCCTGCCAAAGCGGGGAAAGTATCGCCCACTCCTTTGTTTTCATGCCCATGGCAGCTTTTGCAAGCAGGAATATAATTATCCCAATCGCCTCGTAACGCCAATTGCTCGCCACGCTTCATTAAAGCTTCATCAGCGGCATCAGCTTTCACCTCAGCGTCTTGGCTAGCGTAATAAGCGGCAATGTGCTGAATATCTTCATCTGCAATCATGGCTGCAAGCGGTTTCATAATTGCACTATCATTAGCGCCAGTTTTAAAATCTTTGATCTGTTTCGTTAAGTAGCCAGCTGTAAGAATATCCAGACGAGGATACCCGGCCGCAGCATTACCTACTCCATCAGGGCCGTGGCAGGCCAAGCAAGTAACGGCTGCTGCTTTGCCCTTTTCAGGATCAGCTTCTGCAGTGGCTGCTAAAGGGTTAACGAGCAGCAAAGCACCAAGTGCTAGCCCCCACCTGGCATGTTTTCGAATAGACATCATCTCACTCCCACTTATTAAGTATTCTCTTTTTGGGCACACACTAAAAAAATGAAAACGAGGCAAAGCTTCACGCTTTTATACTCACCACTGTGCCACTTTCACACTATAGCTACATCGTAACTCATTGTTATATTATTGCAGCGACCTAGGTCAAAAAAATCTCTTTATTATTAATTTGTTGCCAATTAAATCCATTGCGAACTTCCCAATATCCACCTTCGTATTTATAGTAGGCTGTAATAATTTCACTATTACTAGGATGTAAGGTAGCGCTTATGACTGCAATTATTGCTTGCATTGATGACTCCCAAGCCCGTACTGGCGTAGTGGACTACGCGATTTGGGCCAGTAAACAGCTAGACAACCCTCTTCAATTTTTACATGTGCTTGATAAAAAAACTTACCCGCAAGCACCAGATGCCACAGCTGCCGACAGTGAATTAATTGCACTAGACATTAAACGTGCTGAAATTGGCTGGCAGCAAGGTGAGACACTGCTCAGTGAAGCCCTGCGCTCTGCGCAAGCCGAAGACGTGGAGGCCACCACTATTCAGCGTCATGGGCGCCTCCCTGAATGCGTCAATATGCAAGCTGCAGGCTCGCCACTCATTGTTATTGGCAAAAAAGGCAGTGATAGCAAACCGGGGTTGTTTATCGGCGGCCAACTCGAGAACGTGGTGCGCAGCGTCAACAACCCTGTTTTGGTGGCTGCGCCAAACTTTACTAAACCACGCAAAGTGCTCATCGCTTACGACAACAGCCCCACGGCGAAGAAAATTATCCAGTTTGTTGCTAATAGCAACCTTTTAAAGGGTTGTGAACTGCATTTAATGATGGTGGGCCAATCAAGCGGAGACAACGCTGCCCTGTTAAACCAAGTGTGCGAAACATTGCGCCAAGCCGGTTTCACTGTGCATGCCAACATTCAGCAAGGCGAAGTGGAAGCATTGCTCTTGAGTTACCAGAAAAAACACAATATTGATTTGTTTGTAATGGGAGCTTATGGCCATTCGCGCATTCGCAACTTCATCGTGGGCAGCACCACTATTCAAATGCTGCAAGCCACGCAGTTGCCGATGTTACTCTTGCGCTAAAACAGCCACCCGCCAAGGGCTACTTCTTGCAAGGAGCCCTTGGTTCAGGCATTCACCACAGGGTAGGCCGCATCCCCCCAGAGCTCTTGCGGATTATCCATCATTAACTTAATGATGCGTGGCACCACATGCTGCAAAATGGTAACGCCATCTTTCAGCTGCCCTCGGTTAACTTGGCTCTGAAAAGTGGCGCCACCATGAATCAGTTGGTTCCGTAGCACATAAAGCCGGCTAAAAACGATCCCTAGCACCACATCCGTTTCTTTGTTAGATAAAGCCCGCAGCGCTCGCGCACTGGCCTTCTTGAAATTCTCTTTCCACTGCTCTTCCTCTAGCAAACCTGCTTGATAAAGCCAGAAATCTCGGAAGGCGTATTCGTTACCGAGTAGCACGCGAATGGGGCCTGGGTAGGTATGCCAAATAAAGTTAGCTAATTGCTGATCTGCTCGGTTATCTAACTGGCAAAGTTTACTGATGAATTGGTTAAATGCTTCTTGCTCGCCCACCTGCCGGTCTGATATTTCAGTTGCATAAGCCGCATTAAAAGCAATCCACAAAAAAATAAAGCAACTGTCTAAACAGTCTTCTTCTTGCTCTGCTTTTTGCAACCAACTGAGCGCACGGTGCACACGCAAGGTTAAATTATGCGGGTAGCGCTCACGTTCCGCTCTATGCTGTTCTTTTAATGCTGCAAAACGTAATACATCCATGTTTGAAGGCTTCCATTTTATAGTTATAAATGCTCTAAAGCTTGGGCAAGCGTGGTGACAGGCACCACTTCAATACCCTTAATAGTTTGCCGTGGTTTATTCCCCATGGGCACAATGGCTTTTTTGAAGCCATGCTTAGCGGCCTCAGCAATGCGCTCTTGCCCTTGTGGCACAGGCCTAATTTCACCCGTTAAACCCACCTCGCCAAACACTACTAAGTGGCGGTCAAGCACACGATTACGGAAACTAGAAACGATAGCAAGCAACAAGGCTAAATCTGCCCCTGTTTCCATCACTTTCACCCCGCCTACTACGTTAGCAAATACGTCTTGATCGCCCACCTGCACGCCACCATGACGATGCAAAACTGCGAGTAGCATGGCTAAACGATTGTGCTCCAACCCTACGCTAACGCGCCTAGGATTACCAAAATGGCTAGTATCCACAAGGGCTTGCAACTCCACTAACAAAGAGCGCGTGCCCTCCCATACCACCGTTACAAGTGTACCCGAGGCTATTTCTTCGCCACGGTTCAAGAAGATAGCTGATGGATTTTTCACCTCGCGCAAGCCCTCTTGTAACATGGCAAACACACCTAGCTCGTTCACTGCACCAAAGCGGTTTTTTAAGCCGCGCAAGGTGCGAAAACGTGAATCCGCTGTGCCCTCTAACATGAGGGAGCAGTCAATCATATGCTCTAATACTTTTGGCCCTGCAAGGGTGCCATCCTTCGTTACATGCCCCACGAGCAATAACACTGTGCCAGTTTGCTTAGCAAAGCGAGTTAACGCTGCCGCAGATTCTCGCACTTGTGCTACTGATCCTGGCGCTGAAGTAAGGGCGGCGAGATACATCACCTGGATGGAGTCGATCACCATTATTTTGGGCTCCTCTCTGCGCGCCAACGCGAGCACTTGCTCCACGTCGGTTTCTGCAGCAAGGCGCAAGCGATCCTTCGGTAGCCCTAGCCGATCGGCACGCATAGCCACTTGTGTGAGGGATTCTTCGCCCGTTATGTAGAGGCAAGGATAATGTTGCGCCAGTTGACACATGGCTTGTAGGAGCAGGGTAGACTTTCCCGCACCGGGGTGCCCGCCCATGAGCACCGCAGAACCGGGCACCAAACCACCACCTAAAACACGATCTAATTCACCAATACCGGTGGTTATGCGCGGTGCGTCCTCAAGCACTATTTCATCAAGCTGCTGCACCTCAGCGAGTGCTCCTGCAAACCCAGTACGAGTGCTGCTACGTGCAGCGCCACCTGGGTCTGTGACAAACTCTGTTAAGGTATTCCAGCTGCCACACGCAGAACATTGCCCTTGCCACTTAGGATGATCCGCACCGCAATCCGTGCACACAAAAGCCACTTTTTTCTTCGCCATTTACAGGTCCTTGATAATTCTTTTTGGCCGCGCCGCCACTTGGCAAAAGAGCTCGTAGCTTATGGTGCCACAGGCCTCGGCCACTTCCGTTGCGCTCACCGTATCGCCCCAAAATTCCACTGTATCGCCCACTTTAACCCAGGGCATGTCGGTAACATCCACGGTGAGCATATCCATTGAGACTCGCCCAGCCAAAGCTGTACGCTGCCCATTTATGGCCACGGGCGTGCCGGCAGGGGCACGGCGTGGGTAGCCGTCACCATAGCCCAATGCCACCACGGCCACGGTGGTGTCGCGCTTTGCAAGCCAACTGGCGCCATAACCCACCGTCTCTCCTTTGGGCACCTTCGTTAGTGCAATAACTGGGGCTGTGAGCTGTTGTGTAACGGCAATACCGAGCTCATGAGTAGTGCTGTTCATTAAAGGAGTGGCGCCATACAACATAATGCCCGGCCGCACTAAGGCGCCGTGCGCTGCTTTATGGCGAAATAGCGCTGCAGAGTTAGCGATGGAAAATGGAAGCTTAGTTTTTTCTGCAAGTTGTTTAATAGTGTTGATTTGCTGCATGGTGAGTGGATGCTCATCTTCATCAGCACAAGCCAAATGGCTCATTAGCCCTTGCAGCCGAATATGAGGATACTGCTTCAACCTCTGTAACACCGTCTCCACTTGCTCTAGGCGCAAGCCAAGGCGATGCATGCCTGTATCAACTTTAAGCCACAAGGGCATAGGTTTAGTTAGTTGCAGCTCGAATAATTGCTCAAGCTGTTCTTGTGAACGCAACACAACGGCCAAACCCAACTCGTTAGCTAACAGCCATTCCTGCTGATCAAAACATCCTTCTAGCAGCAATATGTTGGCATCAGGCTTAATGGCGAGAAGTTCTTGCGCCTCATCGATCAGCGCCACCCCGAAGCCATCCACCTCTGGTGCCATCGCTTCTACAGCTAGCGCTAAACCATGGCCATAGGCATTGGCCTTCACCATGGCATAAACCGGTGTCTCTCCCGCTAGTTTACGCGCCAACGCAGCATTATGGCGCAATGCTGCTGGGCGTATTTCTAATTGGGTACCACGCATGCAAAATCCTTACTCATCGCCATATTCGGCATAATATTCTGGGGCTAAATCATCAAAACGCATATATTCACCACGGAAAGCTAGGCGCACCGTGCCAATAGGACCATTTCGCTGCTTACCGATAATCACCTCTGCCACGCCCTTTTCTTGGGTTTCTTTATTGTAAACCTCATCACGGTAGAGGAAGAGAATTAAGTCAGCATCCTGCTCAATAGCACCCGACTCACGCAAGTCAGACATCACAGGGCGCTTGTTAGGCCGTTGCTCTAGCGAGCGGTTCAACTGCGACAAAGCAATCACTGGCGCATTCAGTTCGCGTGCCAACCCTTTCAAGGATCGAGAAATTTCAGAAATCTCGTTTACACGGTTATCAACGCCTGGCACCTGCATAAGCTGCAAGTAGTCCACCATTATGGCGCCAATTTCACCACCGCATTCACGTGCCACACGGCGAGCACGGGCGCGCATTTCAAGCGGGCTTAAGCCACCAGTATCATCAATATAAAACTTCTTTTCCGACAATATTTGAATGGTGGAAGTAATGCGCGGCCAATCATCTGCTGAGAGCTGCCCCGAGCGTACGTTTTGCTGGGGGATGCGTCCTAGAGAGGACAAAGTACGCATCATCAAACTCTCAGCAGGCATCTCCATGGAAAACACAAGCACCGGCTTATCGCCGTGAATAGCTATTTGTTCACAAAGGTTCATGGCGAAAGTGGTTTTACCCATGGAGGGACGACCCGCCACAATAACAAGGTCGGCGGGCTGCAAACCCGAGGTCATTTTATCTAGCTCTTGGAAACCCGTGGATAACCCTGTGATACTACCTTTGTTGCGATACAACTCATCAAGCCTATCCACCGTGGCTTCTAGAATGCTTTTAATATCTCGCGGGCCATCGCCTTTTTGTTGCTGCTCTGCAATTTCAAAAATAGCAGCTTCTGCTGCATCCAATATTTCAGCACTCGATGCACCTTCTGGATTAAATGCCTTGTCAGCGGTGTTTTGTGAGATTTGGATGAGCTGCCGTAGGATAGAACGCTCACGCACAATGGTGGCGTACGCTGAAATATTCGCAGCACTCGGCGTATTACGTGCCAACTCGGATAAATACGCAAGGCCACCTGCATTGTCCAACTGGCCAAGATTCTCTAACGCCTGAGACACCGTTACCAAATCACGGGGCTGTTCTTCATCGGCAAGCTGCGCCATCACGCGAAACAACAAGCGGTGATCTTGGCGATAAAAATCTGGCTCGCTCACCAATTCAGATACCGTATCCCACGCATCGTTGTTTAACATGAGCCCGCCGAGGATCGACTGCTCTGCTTCAATGGAATGAGGTGGCAAACGTAGGTTTTCTGGGAGATGCTGATCTAACTGGGCTAATTCACTCATATTTCTTTAGGTTTCATGGGTAACAGAAGGCTGCGAATAAACGCCAAATACAAAACGTTATCGTACCTGAGTAAGGTGCTATGCACAGGGCATTTAAACAAATTTAAGGTAGGTAGAGTGTAGCGCAAATGGAAATGTTCTATTGCTCTTTTTTAGCGCAATAAAAAAGGCCCAGCTTCTAGAGTTGGGCCTTTTGTAGAGAAAGTGCACGTTGCTTAACGCAATTATGCTTCCGCTACCACTGTTACTTTTACAGTAACGCTTACTTCAGCGTGCAAGATGAGATCGATCTCGTACTCACCAATGCTACGGATAGAACCTTCTGGCAACTGAACTTCAGCGCGCTCAACTTCAACGCCTACTTGCTCAGTAATCGCGTCAGCGATATCACGAGTACCGATAGAACCGAATAAACGGCCTTCTTCACCCGCTTTAGAACCAATAGTGATTTCAGCATCTGCGAGCTTTTCGCCGCGTGCTTGGTCAGCAGCGAGCTGCTCGGCAGCGATGCGCTCTAGCTCAGCACGACGCGCTTCAACTTCAGCTAGGTTGGCTTTGGTTGCAGGCAACGCTTTGCGTTGTGGAATTAGGAAGTTACGTCCGTAACCGCCACGCACATCTACCACATCACCGAGCTCACCTAAGTTGTGGATTGTTTCCAGCAGAATAACTTGCATGGTATTACCTCACTTATTGAGATTAGTTATCGTGGCTGTCGCTGTATGGCAACAGTGCTAAGTAACGGGCTTGTTTAACCGCCTGAGCTAGTTGACGCTGGTAGCGTGCGCTAGTGCCAGTAATACGGCTAGGAACAATTTTACCTGTTTCTGTAATGTATGCTTTTAGGGTATCCAGATCTTTATAGTCGATCTGCTTTACACCTTCCGCGGTAAAGCGGCAAAACTTACGGCGACGAAAAAAACGGGCCATGGTGTTTCTCCTCAAAAATTATGATTGCAGATGAGTCAGTTGCTGAACATGAAGTTGCATTCGCTGTTGTGCTTCACCTTTGTATCCACTGCGAGCTAAAAAGCCGCTTACTTGCACCGCCGCTCCTACTTGTAGTTGCTGGCTTTGTGCTACCCACTGCTCACCGATAAAGAGTAAAGCTATGTGGACGTGGACTTCCCGAGGTTTGCCTAGCTCTTCTTGCCTAGAGCGGTGCTCTAGCCAGAGGCGTTGGCGTGGTATGCCTGCAGGGGTGTTGCTCAACGCATCACAGGCCGTAACGATGCCCGTTAGCGTAATGCTGTTAACTTCGCTGTAACTCAGCTTGCTGCCTCTTCCTTCTCGTTTTTAGCCAATGGGGAAGCTTCAGTAACCGCTTCGTCGCGACGCAAGATAGCGTTACGAATAACCGCATCGTTAAAGCGGAAGGTGTTCTCAAGCTCTGCTAGAGTCTCACCATCGCACTCGATGTTCATCAGCACGTAGTGTGCTTTGTGAATTTTATTAATAGGGTAAGCCAACTGACGGCGACCCCAATCTTCTAGACGATGCACAGCACCTTTAGCTTCAGTGATCATCGCTGTGTAGCGCTCGATCATGCCTGGTACTTGCTCGCTTTGGTCCGGGTGAACCAAGAATACAATTTCGTAATGACGCATTATTTAGCTCCTTACGGGTTAGACAGCCTTCCGCGCCCAAGCGGTAAGGCAAGGAGTCTTCGCAAAAACCATAGATACGAAGAGGTGGGGGATTATACCCCTGCTGCTAGGTTTACTCAACCGCTAATTAGGCGCGCAAGTGGTATAACACCACAGCGGTGGCCACCGAGACATTCAGGCTTTCCACATAACCGCGCATAGGTATTTCCACCAAATAGTCGCAGCGCTCTTCCGTTAAACGGCGCATGCCATCTCCCTCAGCGCCCATAACCACTACAGTTGGCCCTGTCAGCTGAAAATCACCCAGTGGCTCACTGTTTTCGCCTAGCCCTGTGCCCACTACCCAATAACCTAATTCCTGCAGAGCAGTAAGGGTTTGCGCAAGATTGTTCACCTCGAAATAAGGTACGGTTTCTGCTGCCCCCACCGCTGTGCGGCTTACCACGGGAGTGAGGCCACACGCGTTTCGCCTCGGCACCACCACTGCCGCCACACCCACAGCATCTGCGGTACGCAAACAAGCGCCAAGGTTATGCGGATCTGTTACACCATCAAGCACAAGCACTAAGGGGTGTTCGCCTTCATATTGCTTAAGGAACGCTTCTAGATCTTGTTGCGAACCCACCGTCCGCGGGCGCGCACGCACGGCCACTCCTTGGTTTTGTTCGCCTGCGTGCCGTACTAGCGCTTCACGCTTAACGGTTTGCGGCCGCACGCCCGCTTGCGCTGCCAGCTCCAACACCTCTTGCAAACGTTCATCTTGGCGTTCCATGCGTTTTTCATACACAAACATTTCTAGCACAGCTTCAGGACGGTGGCGTAGAATAGACTCTACCGCATGAAACCCTGCATACCAAACTGGCTTACTCACAAACTAACCTTTTTTCTTAGGGCGGCTTCTGCCACCTAGTGCTGCTTTCTTTTTAGGCGCTGGCACTTTACCTTCAGCTAACGCTTGGCGGTGGCTCTTTTTCTTGGCCGCAGCTTTACCCTGTTTAGGCGCAGTTGCCTGCTCTTCCTGCAACAGCATCAGATCAATTTTTCTATCAGCCACATGAACGGCCGCCACTTGCACCTGTACTTTATCGCCCAAACCGAATTGCTGGCCGCTTTTTTCGCCCACTAAACGATGCAATTTTTCGTCGTGACGATAATAATCTTGGCCAAGATGTGCAATATGCACTAAGCCATCAATGAACAAATCATCGATTTGAATAAACAATCCAAAGCTAGTTACACCACTTACTACGCCACTAAATTCGCCGCCGATATGCTGCTCCATAAACAAGCATTTTAGCCACTGTTCCACATCTCTTGATGCTTCTTCAGCACGGCGTTCTGCCATGGAGCAATGCTCTCCAAGGCGCGCCATTTCGCCCATGCTATAAGGCAAGATCTGTTCTTTATCTATGAGCGGCAATCCACCTTGGTTGATGGTGTGCTTAGGATGTACATCGGTGCGAATTAAATAACGAATAGCGCGGTGCAACAATAAATCTGGGTAGCGACGAATAGGCGAGGTAAAGTGCGCATACGCTTTATAGGCCAAACCAAAGTGGCCCTTGTTTTCAGCACCATAATAAGCCTGCATCATGCTACGCAACATCATGATTTGAATGAGTAGCTTGTCGCCGCGATCTTTAATATCTTCTGCCAACTGATGAAATACCGCAGGGGTTGCAACACCTTGCTGCGTGCTCCAGTTGAGCGATAATCCTAACGGCCCCACAAACTCTTTCAAACGCTCTAACTTTTCTTCTTTGGGCGGCTCATGGTTACGGAAAAGCGCGGGCTCCTTCGCCATTATCACCAATTCTGCTGCGCAAATATTAGCGGCAAGCATTGCTTCTTCGATCATGCGGTGCGCCACGTTACGCTTCACAGGCACGATGGCGTCTATTTTTTCTTCGTCATCGTACAAAATTTGCGTTTCTGTGGTATCGAAATCAATAGCACCGCGCTCATCACGACGTGCTTTAAATGCCTGATAAAGCTCATGGTAGTGATGCAACATGGTTATCACTTCTGGCGCTGAATTTTCCTGCAGCCATTGTGCTTGCTCTGTTTCAGGCTCTTCAAGCAAAGCTCCTACTTGATCATAAGTAAGACGCTGGTGCGAGCGAATCACCCCTTCTGCAAAACGATAACCAGTAATACGCCCCTTAGCAGAGACCTGCATATCGCAATATAAACTTAAACGATCCACATTGGGATTAAGAGAACAAATGCCATTTGATAGCGCTGTGGGCAGCATAGGCACCACGCGATTAGGGAAGTACACAGACGTTCCGCGCAGCTGGCCTTCTTTATCTAATGCCGAACCTGGGCGCACATAGTGAGACACATCAGCAATAGCGACAATTAAACGCCAACCTCTATTCTTGCCTCGGCTAGCCACATAAATTGCGTCATCAAAATCACGTGCGTCGTCACCATCGATGGTCACTAAGGGCAAATCACGTAAATCTACGCGCCCTTCGTACTCTTCAGGCTGCACTTCTTGCGGCAGCTGATCAGCCGCAGCCAACACTTCTTCCGGCCATTCAAAAGGAATATCATGGCTGCGCAACGCCACTTCCACTTCCATGCCCGGCTCGTCAGGCGTGGCGATTACTTCTTCTAAACGCACCTGTAAGCGGTGCCCGCGCAAGGAGGGGTATTGCGTAATAACACCGCGGACGTGGTCGCCCGTGGCCGGTTCAAGCCCGTTTAAATCGATAATTAATACTTCTTGTGCTAGGCGCCGGTTAACCGGCTCAATAATATGCACGCCAGAATCATTAATATAGCGTCCCACTATTTGCTGCGTGCCGTGCTCTAATATTTCAACAATTCTAGCTTCACGCTTGCCAAACCGGTTAAAACCGTCGGCACTTACTAACACCTTGTCGCCATCTAGCACTGAGCGCATTTGGTGAGGGGAGATAAACAAATCCTCGCCTTCTTCCACCACCACAAAACCAAAGCCATCACGATGCCCTTGCACGCGGCCAGTGATGAGGTTCATGCGGTCAAGCACTCCATACTGCCCTCGGCGGTTACGACGTAATTGCCCATCGCGCACCATGGCGCTTAAACGACGACGTAGCGCTTCGCAATCTCGTTCGTTGCCGGCTACTTCTAATAATTTTTCTAACTCTTCTTGAGTTTGCGGACTGCCTTGTTCGTTTAAGGTTTCTAGAATGAACTCTCGGCTAGCAATGGGCGCCTCGTAGCGAGTTGCCTCTCTATCTGCATAAGGGTCGCGATAGGCCTTTTTTTTCTTACTCATTAAACTTTTATTTCCTTCGAATTTATTATTACGCGCTATATAACTTTCATGGCACGATAAACAGCATAGTGGCTGTCTCAGCGCAATGCCGCAACTATTGGTATTGAATACACGGGTATTAGGGGAAACAACTGGGTAGAGGTGTCGCGCTTTAATACGGAGCGGCTTTCAAGGCTGGAACACTAGGATAAAGGGATTGCGCGCAGATTGACACTCATTTAATGAAAGAGGCGCAATAAATGCGCCTCTTTTTACACTTACCGGCTACCAATGATGTAAGCCGCGTGCACTACACCAGGAATATAGCCCAGTAGCGTCAAAAGAATGTTGAGCCAAAATGCCCCACCAAAACCCACTTTCAAAAACACGCCTAGTGGTGGGATCAAAAGCGATATAAGAATACGTAGCAGATCCATGACAGCTCCTTGTTAGGTCATCTTATCCATACACTACCCTTTCCAAGGCTAAGGTACTATAAATTTGTTTAAATTTTATCGGTATGAGCTAGCCATTCATTAAGTTCATAGCGTAAAAAAACACAAAAAAAAGCGCCGGGGTTAACCCGGCGCCTTTAACCTACTTATCTTTATTTACGCATCAAAGGGATGGCGCAACACAATGGTTTCATTTCTATCTGGCCCTGTGGAAACAATATCCACCGGCGCACCAGTTAACTCTTCTAGACGCTTAATGTAAGCACGCGCATTAGCAGGCAACTCGTCCAGTGATTTTGCCCCAACGGTGGATTCATTCCACCCAGGCATCTCTTCATAAACAGGGTGCATACTCTCATAAGCATCTGCGTCCCACTGTGCCTCTAATGGCTGCCCATCTTCGCACTGATAGCCCACGCAAATTTTAATGGTTTCTAGCCCGTCCATCACATCTAGCTTGGTTAGGCACAAGCCGCTGATAGAGTTCACTTCAATAGCGCGGCGCACTGCTACCGCATCAAACCAACCGCAACGGCGTGCGCGGCCTGTGGTGGCACCAAATTCATGGCCTTTTTCAGCTAAATGCTTACCCACTTCATCGAACAATTCGGTGGGGAAAGGGCCAGCTCCTACACGTGTGGTGTAAGCCTTAGTAATGCCTAGTACGTAGTCTAAATAAAGTGGCCCCATACCTGTTCCTGTAGCTGCACCACCCGCTGTGGTGTTAGAAGAGGTAACAAAGGGATAAGTACCGTGATCAATATCTAAGAGCGCTCCTTGAGCTCCCTCAAACATAATACTTTCACCTGCGCGACGACGTTCGTGCAAGGCTGCGCTAACATCTGCCACTAAGTCTTTCAACTCTGCCGCCCACTGCATGCTCTCTGCGTAAGCAGCATCAAAATCAACAGGCTCCACTTGGTAGTAGTTTTCTAATACGAAGTTGTGGTATTCCAACAACTCTTTTAACTTTTCCGCATAGCGCTCAGGGCGGAACAAATCGCCCAAACGCAAACCACGACGAGCCACCTTATCTTCATAAGCCGGCCCAATACCGCGGCCCGTTGTGCCGATCTTATCTTCACCGCGCGCTGCTTCGCGTGCTTGGTCTAACGCCACGTGTACTGGCAGAATGAGTGGACAACCTGGGCTAAGCTTCAAATGCTCGCGCACCGGCACACCTTTTTCTTCGAGGCCTTTAATTTCACGTAGTAAAGCATCAGGAGCCAAGACCACACCATTACCGATGTAGCACTCTACTCCTTCACGCAAAATACCGGACGGGATCAGGTGTAGTACAGTTTTCTCACCGTCAATAACCAATGTATGGCCAGCGTTGTGCCCGCCCTGGAAGCGAACCACTGCGCCCACTTGATCAGTGAGTAAATCTACAATTTTACCCTTGCCTTCGTCACCCCACTGGGTGCCCAGAATAATTACATTCTTGCCCATTAACCTTTGCTCTTTGTGTGAAATTTTTAAGGAGATAAGGGCACTACAACCCAGTGCCCGTCTTGCTGTACTAACTGCTGATCGCAGCCTAACTCTGCGGGCTGGCTGTTGCTGCCTGCTAAGGCCTGCACAACACGCTCGCCCTGCATTCTAAGCTCTGCCACTTTAGCGGCCAATGCTTTATCTTGCTTTGCTGGAGCATAAACACCTTGCTCCTTCGGCTCTGTTCTGCCGTTTACAAGCACTTTAATATCGGCGCTAAAACCAGTGGCTGGACGTGCACGCCCAAACACTTCGCCGATGCGGTTATAACGGCCACCTTTGGCAATCGCCTCACTTTGCCCTTTGCTATAAACGGCAAAAATACAACCTGTGTGATAGCGGTAACCACGCAGCTCACCTAAATCGATGTGTATGTGAAGCGTTGGGTGGGCGGCTTTAATGCGTGCCACCACGTCTGTGGCTTGCTCGAGAGCCACAACAGACTCTTTGCTCACCGGCGCGAGTAGATCTCGTGCTCTCTCAAGTGCATCTACACCTGTTAACCACGGCAAGGCCATTAGCGCTTCTGCCGTAGCGGCTGCCACGTCTAGTTGGCCGACAAATTCTTCTAACTCTGTACGTGCCTTGCGCATGTAAATATCGGTGAGCACTGCTTCTTGCGTCGTGGATAAACCCGCCGCATTCACTAGCCCACGGTAAATACCCACATGGCCAATATCCAATGTGATGTTGTCTATTCTAGCCTGTTGGATAGTGGCCAACATGAGCGAGATCACTTCCACATCACTGTCTACGCCATCGTGGCCAAACAGCTCTACACCTACTTGATAAGGGGCCCGTGTACCGCCGGGTAAATCGGCGACGGTGCGTAAGGCTGTGCTGCAGTAACAAAGGCGAACAGGGCCATCTTTGCGCAAGCTGTGCGCATCTATACGCGCCACTTGTGGTGTGATGTCGGCGCGTACACCCATAAGACGACCTGTCAGGCGATCCGTAATTTTAAACGTTTCACGCTCTAGGTCTTGGCCTGCGCCATTCAGTAATGATTCAAGGAATTCGATAAGAGGGGGGAAAACGAGATCGTACCCCCAGCGACCGTAGAGATCGAGCAGCTCTCGTCTAAGTTGTTCAACTGCCCTGGCCTTGCCTGGCAGCATTTCGTCTACCCCTTCGGGGAGTAACCAGCGTTCGTCGCGATTCATATGCGTCACAATACTGTTAGTAAGCCTGCGCCAAGAAACAAGGCTACAAGCCCTATAAGTCGAAGCGTGCGGTCATCCATATTGATCAGGGTTTCCGCCGCGTCCCTAAGATGGTTTGGAAACAGCGCCATGGCTGCTCCTTCGAGTACCAAGATTAGACAGATGGCTTGCCACCACATTGTTTGACCAACCCTTAAACGGCACAACGCCGAGGATTTCCTCGGCGTGGCGCATGTTAACACTTTAAGGCGAAAAGCTCACCCTACTTTTTTCACTTCTTACCGCTTTGCGACATTCCTTCACTAAAATACTTGAAGAAATCGCTACCAGGCTCTAACACCATCACATCGCTCTTATCGTTAAAGCTCTGACGGTAGGCTTGCAAGCTACGGTAGAAACGGTAGAAATCTGGATCTTTGTTGTAAATATCTGCATAAATTTTAGCAGCTTCCGCATCACCATCACCTCGAATTAGTTCTGATTCACGGAATGCTTCAGCGAGCAGTATCGTTCTCTCGCGTTCTGCAGCGGCACGAATTTTTTCAGCACCTTCGCGACCTTCCGAACGGTGCCTTGCAGCATCACGATCACGCTCGGCGCGCATTCTCTCGAACACTCTGCCTCGCACTTCATCGGGCCAATCCACTTGCTTAACGCGGATATCAACCACTTCAATACCGAAATCATCGTATGCCGACGCTTTTACTTGCTCCAGTACGCTCACCATTAAGTGCTCTCGAGCATCTTCGCTCGGTGCGAGCTCGCCGGCTTCTTGTGCGCTAATAACCACAGGTGCATCTGTTTCATTGCCCACTTCAAGCTCTTCAAGATCAATCGCTACAGCATCAGCGATCACTTCTTTACGGCCAGCCACTACTTCTTGCACTGTTTTCTTCGCAAATTCGTTCCGTAAAAGCTCGGCCACACGTGCATTTAGGCGCTGATGCGCAATGGCAGCCATGCGCTCTGAGTTATTGGCGGCACCACCACCAATTACAGTAACGTAACGCTGCACATCTTTTACTCGCCAAATCACGAAGGAGCTCACATCCATGAGCTTACGCTCCGAGGTGAGGTAAGCCTGCGCAGGTAGTTCGTACACTTGTGCACGACCATCAACACGCACTACTTCGTCGATAAAAGGAATCTTGCCATGAATACCCGGCGGAATATCGGTTTTCACAATCTCTTGGAAACGCTTCAATACCGCACGTTCGGTTTCATCGATAATGTAATAGGAGTTAAACGCTAACAACCCTAGAAACAGCGTTGCGATTAAACCTGTTAACGCTCTTGGCGACATTAGCGCACCTCCCGCTTACGATTGTACAAACTGCCCGATGCAGGCTCTTCTGCACGACGCACATTATTTGACGGTGCTGAACTAGATGCACTGGACGAGGAGGCATTCGCATTACTACCCGTGGTAGCACTGCGCTGCTTCATCATTTGATCTAGCGGCAAATACATCATGTTATTGCCACCTTTGCTGTCCACCACAATTTTACTTGTAGCGCCAAGCACTTGCTCCATGGTTTCAAGATATAAACGGTTGCGTGTTACTTCAGGTGCTTGCGAATACTCCGCCAGCAACTTTTCAAAACGCTGCGCTTCACCTCGTGCTCTATCCACAATCTCAGCACGATAAGCTTCCGCTTCCTCTAAAAAGCGTTGAGCCTTACCACGAGCTTCAGGGATCACACCGTTGGCATACGCTTCTGCTTCTTTCTTAAATCTATCTTCGTCTTCACGTGCACGGGTTACATCTTGGAAAGCGTCGCGCACAGCGACGGGCGCCTCTGTGCTATCAAGCACCACCGCTGAAACTAGCAAACCAGTGGAATATTCATCTAGATATTCCTGCAAGCGCAACTGCACCGTGCGGCGCAAATCTTCACGCTCAGTACTCATTACGGCGTTAATGGTTTTACTGCCCACCACATGGCGCAAAGCACTTTCTGTGGCGTTACGAAGAATGGCATCGGAATTTGACACTTTCAGCAAATAAGCCGCTGGGTCGAGCACGCGATACTGCACTTCTAAGGTAACACCCACAATGTTGGTATCCCCAGATAGCATTTCTTCGCTCACCTTGTGCCCATACACTTTAGTGACATTTACTTTGCGATAGGACTCAAAGGGAGGCAAATGCCAGTTCAAACCTGGCTCTACGATGCGGTGCAATTTACCGAAACGCAGGACAACCCCCTGCTCTGCGGAATCCACTTGGAAAAATGCCCATACACCATAAAGAAGAACGAGCACCACTAAACCAATAGCTAAAATACCACCATTGGGAGCATTTTTGCCGCCGCTTCCGTTTCCTTTACCGCCACCAAACAGCGTTTCTTTTAGGTTCTTCAGAATAACGTCTAAATCGGGTGGACCTTGCGGGCCTTTGCCGCCACCACCTCCACTGCCGCCACCCCAAGGATCCCGCGGCTTTTGTCCGCCGGGTTCGTTCCAGGCCATCTTGTTCTCCCAGTTATTCCGTATTATGCAAATAGGTTGAATTGTAGGAAGCTGCTGCCTCCTCTGCAACTGCCTCAGAGACAGCCACTTCTTCCTCAGTTAAACCTTCACTTCTTAAAAGATGGGCGAAGTGTACTTTATTAACGCGCACACGTGCTAATAAAGCACCATCATCCAATGCTTTTTCTGCTAACACTTCACCCGCATCATGTAATTGGGCACGTAAACGCCCCGCTGTTACAGGAATAAGCACCCAGCGATCTACCCAGCCTTCGGCGATACGTTCTGCCATGGCTTCGTACAATAGATCCATGCCTTCGCCAGTTACGGCCGACACCCAAACGCGCCATGGCTTACCCTCTTCATCACGATCGATACGCACAGGCTCATCAAGCAAGTCTGCTTTGTTATAGACGTGTAATACGGGCAGCTCGTCTGCTTCTATTTCGCTGAGCACCTCTTCCACCGAGGCGATGTTTTCTTGCCGATCTTCCGCCGCCGCATCGGTAACGTGCAGCAACAAACTCGCACCCAAGGTTTCCTCAAGTGTGGAACGGAACGATTCCACCAACCGGTGCGG
>Ga0079226_10001189_pt1 | contig 19808 bp, 38 predicted proteins | sample Poulit2014_FD_76345 | JGI IMG/M metagenome (GOLD analysis project Ga0079226, IMG submission 76345) | Agricultural soil microbial communities from Georgia to study Nitrogen management - Poultry litter 2014 | ecosystem: Environmental > Terrestrial > Soil > Agricultural land | place: USA: Georgia... | reverse complement strand
AATATTCATTTGTACCAAATCTTTTATCCCTTAAATTAGTTGGGATTCCTATCCTTGGTTTTTTCATTTTCTCATAAGTTTCTAAAATTATTTTTAAATTAAAATTCTTTAATTAGTAGCCAAGCTCCGGGATTATCGTTTTGACGAATTTTGTTGAGTTGATTTATCGCATCATTTCTTTCTTCAAAAGAATCATAAACAATTTGATGTAAACCAAACTTATTTTTTCCGATATGAATAGGATGAAAACCTTTTTCTTTGAGTTCTTCCAGTTTTACATCAGCATTTTCTTTATTTCTGAAAGCTCCGGCTACAATATGATATTTTCCGCGTTTTGCAGTTACTTTAAAAGTTTCTTTTTGATCTTGAGCTTCAATATTCTCTAAATTAAATATTAATATTAACAGTATCAATAATATACTTAATTTTTTTCATACATTTAACCAATTAAATTTATCTTTAATTTTACTTTCTAATTCTACCCTATCATTAGATTTAAATTCAGATACCCAAGATACTTCCATAGTATCTTCACTTACCATCAAAGTAAATCCTAAAGATTTTCCTTTATAAGTTATAGAGCCTCCGAAATATTCAGTAGTAGAAAAGGGTTTTGAATCTATTTTTATATTTTCCATAATTATTTATCTTGTGTCAACATTTTCACTTTAATATTAGGATAACTATTATAATTTGAAATTATAAAGTCATCTATTTTTAAATCTTTAAAATTCTTAACTTCAAAGTTGTCCCAAAATTCTTGGGGTTTATTTATAGATAAACTAGGTGCTTCATATTTAAATGCATCTCTATTTAAAAGTATTTCTGAAGCAGCTGTAGAATTCTCATATAAATGAACATTTCTTAGATCAGGATACAAATATCTTGCTTTATAGCCAGTAATTTTCTCTAATATTTTCATTAGTATACTATAACTTAATATATTATAAGGAATTCCCAAAAATGTATCACAACTTCTTTGCTCCCACACTAAATCAAATCCATAATTAACTTCATCTATAGGAAAACACATTATTTGAAATCCTTTATGACAAGGTGCAAGTGCCATATCCCTTCTATCAGAAGGATTCCAAGCGTCTACAATTAACTCTGAAGACATTGGAGTACGTTTCATATTATATATTAATTTCTGAATTTGATCTACTTTTTTATCGTAGTCTCTCCATTGTACTCCATAAATTTTACCTAAAGAATAATAATCTGTAGGATTTAAATCGCCAGGTTTTAAAGGTAGGTTACTATCATTAACAGTGTGAATAGCTGATTCTCTATAAGGACTATTTTTCCAATCTTTATCCCAAATATGAATATTATCTTTCCACAATTCTCTAATATCACTAGATCCTCTTAAAAACCACAATAACTCTCCCACTACATCTTTGTAGTTGATTTTTTTTAATGTTAATATAGGTAAGCCATCATTTAAATTATATTTAAAATTATATTTAGTAATTTCTTTTCTATTAACTCCTTTCCTCCTAGGATCTTCATACCAATATCCATTTTTTAAAATTGTTTTTAATAAATCTGTATATTGTACATCTATATTTGCCATATTAATTATTTCTAATCGTTTTTAATAATTTTTCAACTTGCCTCATTCCAGCAGTATTATCAGGCTTAGGAAGTTCTTTAAAGAAGTTTACAGCACCATCAAAGTATAATGGACATATTGTACCTCCTCCACCTTCTCTTCCCCCAATAATCTCTAAAAATCTTATATTATCTCTAAACTGTTTAATATTATACCCATAATATTGAGGTATTTCATGCCTAAAAGGACTAAATAAACCTAGTATTACATTAGCATCTCGACCTGTCAGTTTATTATCTCCTAGGCCTTCTAAAGTAGGTTTAAGTTTATTATATTTAATATTTTCTAAAGATTCTTGAGCCGCACTTTGCTGTTGAACTACTACTGGAATATACCCATATTTATTTCTAAGTCTAATTAAGTATTCTGAAGAAAGTTTACTTATTGATTCATGTAAAGATAACTTTCTACCGTTTTCAGAATCTTGGGAAATTAAGCTAATATGGTCTATAATTATAATAACATATTCCTCAGGATCATGAGGTTCATAATAATCATCTACTAATCTCTCAGTGATTTCACCTGTACGGTTATTAACAAATTCTAACTTCTTTTTATGTTGAATACCATTATTCTTAGCATAATCTCTCATAAAATTGTAAATTCCGTAAGGATTTCTTACAGAATCAACAAATTCTACTGTATCTTCAAGTTCTCTAAAATAAGACTTATGTTTCTTTATAAGATCAAGCACTTCTTTACTAACTGGCTTATCTGCTCTAGTTGATTTTAAATCTTTTGAGTCTAGTCTTATACCTTCTTTAAGGTATAACATATTAGAAAATGCTTGTAGCATCTTCTCTTCTTTAGCCATTTCTAAAGTAAAATAAAATATTTTAAGTCTCACATTAAGCTTATTATCTAATACCTGTCTTATAGGATTATACATAAATAAATGGTCAGTTATCTGCGTTTTACCTCATACCACTATAGATTTCTCTACCAATTTCTTGTTTGTGGTCTGGACTATATCTTCATCCTAATATTTAGGAGCATCTGTATCTAGTCTCTACGGCTGGAGCTTTACCCCCTATGCCTCGGTATTAACATATCTATATAAGACTTAGTCTTCACCGATATCCAGATGTACTAATACATTGTTACCAATGTACTAGGCAGTTTTTAATACAATCATATATTTTCCTTTAAATTTTTGTTTTACTTTAATAGCATGTGATATACTTGGGCCATATGTGTTAAAATATTTTGCACAAGCTTTCAGAGATTCAAATTCATAAATTTAGTATTTGTTCAAATATACTAAAAATATGTTTTATTTTCAAATTTAATTTAAAATAGTTAGATTGTATTCAAATTTACCTTGCTATTCGCCGAAATTAAGTAATACCTACTTTGTTCTATTCCAGGCAATTCATTCTCAAATCTTGGTAATCCCCAAGGAATAGAGTTAATCTTTCCAGATAATATCCTATCCCTTCTAGTTTCTATTTGTTTTAAAGTTCTATTATATAGTTTCATAATTCATAAATTGATTCATAACTTATGAATTATCTATAAACTATATTAAAACTTTGTGTTTATTCCAGAAGACAAATCAAATGATTCACTGTTAAAGTTAGAAGTTTTTAATCTAGCTCCTGAAAATACCTCATCTGCTCCATATTTAAGTAATTCTTTATATTCCTTTAAATTGTCAGTAATCTTTAAAAATTTATTAATAATAAAAGGGGTAATAAAATCATATGATTTTATATCATCTTCAGCGATATAATCATATCTACCATTTATTATATATTTAGCAAACAATCCTAAAAACCTGTCAGCTATATAGAGTGCTTGTATATCATCAGGAGATATTTCGTCATAATAAAAATTATATTTATTAATTTCATCGCAGAAAAATATATAAAATATTCTATAACTTGAAAATCTTCCTGCTATTCTATCTTTGATTACTTTTTTAATACTATTAATATTATGTTTATAAATAGCTAAATACACATTTACTACAAATGTTTCAAATGTGAGGTTAGGAAAATATGACTTACATACAATATACATATCTGAAAAAGATCTAAATTTACCTCCATAACATTGAATTATTCCGTCATCATAGAAAGTAGCTGAAGGTTTATAACCTTTCTTAAAGAAATGAGATATTACATCTACTACAGTAGTTTTTCTACCTCTTTTAAAATATTTTTCATCGAATTTTATTGCCATTATCTTTTAATTTAATGTAGTTATCCAATCTTCTTCTCCACTATCTGTAGTAATATCATCTATAAATGCAGATAGCCTAGAAGACTCTTCTTTTTTATTATTTTGTTTAAATATGAAATAATCTGCCCTTTGTAAAAACCTAAGATCTTTTACAGAAGTTAGATATGTATGAGCAGCTTCCATAATTTCATTTGTTGTATATTCAGGATTTTCTTTTATCCATCTATACATTTTATCGTAACAAGCTTTTTTAGATCCCATAGATCCTACTCTAAGACCTTTCCATAAATTTCTATAATCATCTATGAAACTATCTACTTGCTCTTTTATAAGTCTGTCTGATTTTTTAATCTTTTTCTTATTATCTGAAGATAATGATATTTCTATATCCAATATATTAATAAGGTCTAAAGCCTTTTGTTTAAGGTAAATAGAGCCATTATTAGATGATATAAACCCTTTCTCAATTAATTTACTAAGATTAGGTTTAGCATCTAATATAGACTCTTTATTTACCTTTTTATATAAATATATTAGATCGTTACTATTAATATCTTCTCTTTTTAATATGTTTTCATCTAATAATAACATTTCTTTTAAAATATATCGTTCATAAGTAATGAATATTCTACAGCTGAAGAAGCTTTTTCAAAGTCCTCATGAGCTATAAAATCTAAATTACTTTTAATAGTTTCTATACTATAATCATTTCCAAAGATTTCTTTAATTTTTCTTTTAATTTTAACAGGATTATCACTTTTAATATAATCCCTTACCAAATCAATTTCAAATTTAATTTCATCAAAATTATCTGTCATAGTTAAGTAAATTTAAAATGTATTTAATTCTTCTATTAGCCTAGATTCTAAAGCTTCCTCATAAGTCTTAAATTCTTTGAAATATAATATGTTCATTTTATAAGAAGTAGTTTTTGAAAATTGTCGCTTAGAATCAAGTAATTCTATTGTAAGTTTCCATTTATTATGTGTAGATTTATACACAGTTATATTTTTATTGTGAACGTCTCTTAACCACTTCTGCAATAGACTTTGAATGGGTGCATGATAAATTATACTCTAGTATAAAAGTAATAGTCGCTACTATTAATACTACTCCCAAACATATTTTAAATATATTCATAATTTATTAATTTTTTATATTATTTATTTATTTTTTTATTGGTGCCAATAATCATCTATTACAGCTTCAGCAGTTAATGGTACTATTTTACACCAAGGTAAACCACCTTTTAACATAGCATCTTCTAAAGCTTTAGCGTGTTTAGAGTGATTTCTTTTAGATTCTAATACTATTTCGTCATGAACAGTTAATATTATTTTTAATTCATCTTCTAAATTATTATCTCGGATGTATTTAAAAACATTAATTAACGCAAGTTTAGTAATACTTCCAGAAGTTCCTTGAATCTTATAATTAACTGCTGCTCTTTCATATTTTCCTTTAAGTTTAAAATCTTTTCTCCAGTTTCCTGAAAAGAAATATTTTCTTCCTGATATATTATCAATTAATATATAGTTTTGACTTAAAGCTTCATTTCTACATACTTTGAAATATGATTTTAGACCTGGAAAGGCGTTAAAATATTCGTTATATATATAATCACCTTCTTCTAAAGATATCCCTGCATTCTCTGCGATAGTAGCTCCATTACCTCCGTATGGTATCGCAAAACTAACTGGCTTGGCTTTTTCTCTTAGATCTGGATGCTTATTTTTAATTTCAGATAATGAAAGGTCTTTTAACTCACCTTTAAAAATCATTTTAGCATTGTAACTATGCATATCATTTTCACCTGATTTATAAAATGACAGCATATTCTTATCTTTAGAGTCATTTGCTAATACAACGGTTTCTTGACCACTATAATCAGCTGTAATTAACTTACATCCTTCAGAGGCTATAAAACATTCTCTATAACTTTCATCAGAGGGAATATTTTGTAAATTAGGTTTACTACTACTAAGCCTCCCTGTGTTAACAATTTGGTTAAAATTAGAGTGTAATTTATTAGATATAGGATTTAAATATTTAAAGAAATCTTCTCCATAAGTAGTAGTAAGCTTCTCTGTCTCTTTCATAGTTAAATAAGTATCTATTAACCATAAATAATCATCATCTATTCTATCTAAATGTTTTATCTTAAAGGATTTTAATACAGATGCATTCACAGTGTATTTGCCATCTACTTTAGGACATATATCTAGATATTTAAAGAAATTAGCTACTTGAATGGGACTACTCCAACTTATAGAGCATTTTAAATCTTCATTAAATAAATCTAATTGTCTTTCTATAAAATCAGTGTTGGAAAAGTTTTTTATTATATACGAATTTAACTTGTTCTTTAAATCTAAATACTTTTTTAAATTATCTTCATATATTTTAGTCCATTTTTCTCTATCTAAATTACTTCCATTATATTCCATTTCAGCTACTACTGGAATAAATAGGAATTCTAAGTCTATACACATAGCTACACCTCTTCTTTTAGCCTGTGTTAACTGTCTATCTCTAATTAATAACGGATATAGGATATCTTCCGCCCCATAAACTATTTGTTTTAAAGTAAAAGGCCTATCTTTAATATCTAGAAACTCTAGTCTAGTAGATTTATCTACTTCTATATCTAAATATCTTTTATTTAAATTTTCTAGGCTATTACTTAAATTTAAACCATTATATAATATTTTCTCTGCTATAAAAGTGTCATATAGATTATATAACTTTACTCCATAGTTGTGAAATATGTGTTTATATTCAAATTTAAGGTTATGTCCTACAAAAGTTTTATCTTTAAATTTAGATAATATATCTTTTACATTAAAATACCTTGTATCTATTACAAATTGAATATCTTTAGTTCCAATTTGTAGCATTACTATTTTTGATGTATAAGGATCTAGACCTTCTATTTTACCATATCTATTAAACTTTCTAGTAGTTTCAATATCTATAGATAAAATAGAAGAATCTTTTAAGACCTTATAACATTCTTCTAAAGTAGAATATTGTATATCTACTGTAGAATAATTAAAATTAATTAAATCTCTCTTTCCTACATAATATATATTTAATTTATTCATAATAAACGTTTATATTGATTCATAGTATAAACATTTTTAATATATATATATTAAATAATTATCCAGATTTTGAAATTATTTTTACATCATCTTTCATAGTAAAATACATATTTTTAAGATAAAATAAACATACTACCATATCAGAATTATTAGTACTTTTATATTTAAGTATTTTATACTCATCAATAAAAGGTTCTATATACGAAAGAATCCTTTTAAAATGTTCTTCTCTTAAATCACAATGCATTATTCTTTTATCTGTAATTTGATTTATAGCTCTTATGACACCTCTGAATAATTTTATTGTAAATTTATTGTAATCAAGTAATGTATTTACTTCTCCTAATGTAAATAATTGACAGTTTCCTGTAGGAGAATCATATAATTTAATTGTAAAGTATTTATCTAAAAATATTCTATAGGCATCGTCATTATAAACTCTAGGTTTTTCTATTTTAGATACAGGAGTGTATGGTAAATCATTTAATTTTTTAATATCATTTAAATGGTTCATAATATTATTATAGTTTTCTTCTATAATTCTAGTAGCTTTAGAATCTGGGCCCAGATCTACGGAACTTCCTATGCATCCATATTTACTTGGAATAATTATCCAATCAAACCCACCTTCTTTAGCAGATGCATAAGGCCTATTCTCAAATATATCTAAGTTCTTAGGATTACCACAAGTAACTTGAGCTGTTTTAAAAATATCTTGGATTTTCTTACTATATTTTTTAATACTTACCATACTATACTATTAAATAATTTACTTTTATATATATCTTTACTATTTTTAAATGTTTCTATAGTTATCCAAAATATCCACAAAAATCTTTTTTGTATTTTATGGTAAGAATTATATTTTTTACCATATTTAATTCTATATTTAATTTTTTTCATAATTTATAATTTTACATTGTTAGTACTATCTTCTTAACTTATTATATACCTCTACCCTAGTTCTCTTAGTTAAAGGTATTAAATAATTCCAAATATCGCCATCTATATCTATAAACTCTTCTGCTTGATGGTCATAATCATCGTAAATAGTTATTTTGAATTTACTTTTATCCTCATTACAAAATATTACTAATTGTCCTAAATAATTTGTAGGATTGTCATTATTTTTAGATAGTATCATATTTATAAGGTTTTATAGAAACAGTTCCATTTTTAGCTACTTTTACTTTACCATCTACAGTATCAACTGATACATACTCTATATTTCCTTGCATCTCAATATATTTCTTTAGAAATCCATTAGATACAGTAGGATGTACAAACTCTTTATCACTTGTAGCCACTATGTTTTCATTTTTGAGGCAATCTTCGCAATCATCATCTAAAGCTTCTGATGCATCACATAATACTAATGTATGAGGTGTCCATACTTTTGATTGCTTTTCTTCCCCTAGATAATAAGAGATAACTCCTAATTCATTATCCTTAATAATATCTCCTTTTTTTAAAGGTCCTTCTTTTTCTTGTAAAAATACTTTTATTTTTGTCATAATTTAATAATTTTTATTGATTTATAAATAGAATTGAATGTAATATATAATTAGCTATAAAGAATAGCCAAGCATATATTACATAGTACCAGTTATCTATACCTATTATATACATTAATATAGATATAGTTAAAATACACACTAATATACCTATGTGTAAATATAATTTATCTTTATCTTCTTTATTCATTTTCAGGGTATATTAGGGTAAATAATATAAATACTACTGATAACATCATAGTTAACCTAGCACTATTTAACAATAATGGGTAATTTTGAAGGGCTAATATATATAAAATAGATGTTATACCAAATAATATAATAAGACTAATTACTAGTATTGATTTTTTATACTTATTCATAACTTTAAAGTTTTATATGTTGATAATTATTTAAAGAAATTCATCCCATATTCTAGCAGATATACTTTAGGGGAGATTACTAATTTAAAAAATCTATGTAAATTAACTAAAAATACTATTATAAATCCTATAGTTGACACTGCATAAATAAGCCAAACAATTAATTTATCATCTAGTGGATTTAAAAGTTTTTCTTTGTTTTTTTCTATATAATCACTAATTCTCATTTTATACTTTGTCAATAAAATAACAGTTATTACAGGAATTATTATCCATATAATACTAACGGCTAACTTATATGTTATTAACTGATTCAATACGTCTGGAACTTCTGCCATCACAAAATCTCCTGTCTTCTGCAATGTATCAAATAGTTTTTCTATTCCTTTTGTGATTAATTCATCTCTCTTTTCAATCATAATCTAATAATTTTAAGTATGGCATCAAAAGCATCGTTAACATCTTTTGATGCGCTTCTTAATAAGTTTTTAGTGTTGTTAGGGCCTTTCCCTGAAACTCCATCTACAGCATCTTTTGCTACTGCTATAGGTGTTAAAGCTGTTTTAACAGCTGCTGATATTATATTTTTAAAAAATCCCATAATTAAGTAAGGTTTATAGTTAATAATTAGTGGACTTGGAGGGATTCGAACCCTCGTCATTATAGTAACTAATATTAAAAATTATACAAGTTTATACATATTATATTTAATTGGATATGTTAACCAATAGGGTCAATTGATGACCTCCACCACTTATTTTAATTTTAAATCTTTAAATAAGAAATTAGATTTTCTATATTAACTCCGCTCCTTTAGAATTACCTATTGGTCTGTTGCCTATGTTTTAAGGGAGGCTCACGGCCCGAGATATAGATTTATTCTACTTATATTCTCCTAGATCGTTTTTGAATATAAATAGGTTAACTTTATGCAGCTAACAACATCCCAACTTGTGCCTCTTGCCTTGGGAAAAGCTCAACTACTTTATTAGTAGCACGTTTGATTAACTTTGCAGTTATGGTTAATATATAGTTTAAAGTCTTATATATCATATGACTACTTGTTTTTAATATCTTTTAATATAATTCAAAACCAGTCAAGCCCATTGAATATTTATTTGAAGAAAGTGACTATATCTCCGTCTTCATTTAATATATGATCTGAAAATGGTGTAGATAATACTTTATATACATCATAAGCATCATATATAAAGAATTCTATTACATTGTCATTTAATTCTCTTACTGTATTTAAATTTATACTGTAATTGGTAATACCATACTCAGAGCTAATTACACTATAGATACCTACATCTAACCTTAATCTAATGTTTGTAAAAGTGTATTCAGGATTAATAAAAGAGTTATTAAAATCTTCTTTTATAGTTGGTAAAGGCATTATAGTAACTTTATCATAATTTTTATCATAGTTATAGTCACTTAATACTTGTGCTGATGAAGATAATGTAAATCCTAATATTAATGTTATTGTTAATAATTTAATTAAATTTTTCATAATATAATAATTTTAGATTGTTAATAAATAATATAGCCTTTTTATAACTTGCTGAGGTTATGTATTTTAAGAATTTAATATGTTTTCTAATATACAGTTGTCATCTACTATAGAAGATATAATAGAGTCGTGAGTATTATCTTTAAAAGAAGATTTTAAGAACTTCCTACTACTATTTAATTGAAATTGAATAGATTTAAGAATATTAATATCTTTTTTAGATTTTAATACATCATCTAGAAATAAGTAGATAAATGACTCTTCTTTACTCTCTTCTTTTAGATTGTATAGCGTTACAGCTATATTTGATTTGATTCTTGATAATTTAGTTGTTTTCATAACTTAAAGTTTTAAATTGTTAAATTAAAGTGTCCTCTAATGGATTTGAACCATTGACCTACAGATTATGAGTCTGTTGCTCTAACCAACTGAGCTAAGAGGACATATATTATTTATTATTGTTTAAGGCAGTGGCTAAAGATGTTATAGCCCCTAATAATAATACTGCCTGAAGTAGTCCTAATAGTATAAATGTCATAATTAAAATGGATTTATATTATCTCTGTTTAATGCATAAGAATATGCAATTAGACAAATAGAGAATACTAAGGTTAATAGTAACTTATCAAAGTTATGTAAATTACTATATATTAATAAGATATTACTTATAACACAAGCTAATATCATTAAGGTAATAAATAGGTTTTTCATAATAAAGAATTTTAATAGCTATTGTAAAATTTAGTGTGAGGGCGTTTGAGAGAGTTAAAATGAGTGAAAAAGGTATTGAGGATATAGGGTCTCATACACATTCTCATACATTAATACATCCATAAACACCTCATCATCAGTTAAATATAATAAGCCTAGGCAGCGATTCATACTCACCTAGGCTTAATTAATTACACTTTCATAGCGGGTTCTTCTGCGTCAACTGCAGCTGTTTCAAAGATCTCTCCAAGACCAGCTTCCGATACGCTAATACGACCTGAATTAGATTTGCTTAATACATCAATCATAAGATCGCCCTCATATTGAGAAAGTGTTACAAATAATGTATCTCCTGCTTTAAGGTCACCAATTGTGTCGATGTTTTTACCCATAATTCTGGCAGAAGTAGTAACTTCTTTATTGTTATGAGTAAACTCTACATCAATCCATTGTTGAGGAGTTCCTTTAGAATTCTCATTAAGTCTCCCTAATGATTTGAATGTAACATTTCCAGTTACAGATGTTTCACCGTTATATTCACGGGACTGTGGGTTTAAAGATACCATAATTTAATAGATTTAATGGTGTTGTGACAATATTGTCTATGAGAATATGTAACCAACATACTCCCTATGTTAGAAAAGAGCCTTGATCCTGAATTTACACAAAACACAGAATTTCCATATCCAAATCACCCATTTATGGGTAAAATGTATGGGGCTACCTCCCAAAGTTAGAAAAGAGCGGGGGGTGATTCTGGATTTATACCACGCTTTCATTAACATTAAAACTTTTAAAAAAATTACCAAAAAAAATTTTAGCTATTATCTTTAACTCACTTTTATTAAAAATATTCCTCTTTTTACTTGCATATGTTAATAATATGTTGTATATTTGTATCTAGTAACAATTCAGAAATGAATTACTCCTCTTGGTAACCAAAAGAGAGGACAGACGTTGGGTTAATAGATGCGCTACTGAAATAATGTAGATACATAGTGTTGAAGATGTCCCCGATAGTTACTAAAACAGACAGCATATCTTGACAGTTGGCTAGGGACAAAGCAATATAAGGGTGAGCTCCTAGGTTAGGTGTATATCGTACGACTTCTTGATAGATATGAAGTTAATATAGGGTTAGAGAGATCTTTCCTTTAAAGTCTTGTGAAAGCTAGGCTAGGGGATATTCTTATGAAATATTTTTTAGGTTAATAAATAATGTAAGTTATTTATACAGTATAAATGAGAGGTTTACCTCTCTTATACAATATAGTCAAAAATTACTAAATAAATTTAAAAATAAGTTATTAAAAGCTTGTATATGTCATAAATATGTTGTATCTTTGTATTAGATTTAGAAACATATATGAATATACAATTAGAAAGAGATAAGATATTTAAAGATATATCTAGTAATATAGATAGGTTAGTTAATATGTGTATAACCTATTCATCTAAATATAGAGGTGATGAAACTAAAGAGATATATCTAGGAATAGACCCTGACAAATATTTAGCTACTATATTTATATCGGATAGAGTAGAGAAATTAAGAGAGGTTTACAAGATTAATAAAAATAAATTAGAATTAATAGAAAAGATACATATAAATGGAAGAAGTAATTAAAAAGAAATCTATTAAGGTTGATACTAAGAATGGTATTTTAAATGAAACTGTTTTAAATAGGCAAATAAAGAAGTTTGAAAAGGAGGTAAATACTAATAACTATAATTATACAGTAACCTATTCTCAGAAGTATCCTAAGAATAATATATCTGAAGTAGTATTAACATTAAAATTATTTAAAGATGAGTAGTTTTTTAAGAAGTGGGAGAAGAAAGTCTTTTAAAAAGAAAAGAAAGAAATTAAAAAAGACTATAAAACACATTAAAGAAATGTATTCTATATTATATATAATTGCTGAGTACATCTATGAAGATTATGGATATATTAAAGGAAGAGAACTTAAAGATGTGGCTCCTAAATACACAGATATGAAGATGGGAGACTATGAATATAGTATAATTGAATTTAAATTAAGAGAACTAGATGGAAAAGAGAAAGATTAAATATAAAGATATATTTAGTATAAAGAATATATATAGCTTTATAGAAGGAAATACAAAGCATTATATGGAGAAGTTTAATATGCTTAGTAGCCATATAAAAGAGCAAGTTGAATATAGATTAGAAAAATGTAAAGAAGATTGTGTTAAAACAAATAAATGTATTCACTGTGGGTGCCCAACTTTAAAGAGAGTATTTGTTAAAAGATCATGTAATAATGGAGAAAGATTTCCTAATCTAATGAGTAAAGAAGATTGGGAAGAATTTAAAAAGGCTATAGAAGATGAAGAAACCTAAAAGATATATTTATAGTAGTAATGATATTAAAGATGTATTAGATGCAGTGGAGCAGTTTACAAGAGCTGTAGAGAAATTTAAAGAGTACACTAAATCATTATTAAGAACTAGGATAGAGTATTCAAAAGAAAGAGGGAAGTGGACTGTTAAAATGATTATATATGACTAAGAAAGAAATAATTAAATTTCTTAAGGAGAGATTAGATATAATGATTAAAGCCAACAACAAGGCTATATTCCCTCCTTATGATACAGGATATGTTAAATACACTGAAAATAAAATAAATGAGATAATGGCAATAGATAAAGAAGAGATAGAAAAGATTCCAGTAGCTGCTTGTAGGTATTGTAACAGCCTTTATATATTAAATGATGAGATTGGTAACGATCATTGTGTAGGATGTGGCTCTGTGAATGAGGTTAAGATATATAAAACAATGGAAGAATATTTAGATTTAAATAATACAGAGGAAGAGGATGAATAAATTAAAAAGGAAGTTAAAAACAGATCCTAAATTCAAAATTAATTTAAGTCAAGAGCAGAGAGATGCTAAAGCTAAATTCTATGAATATGATGTTAATTTTGTTTTGGGAGACTTTGGATGCTTATCTAAAGGGACTAAGGTAATAATGTATGATGGCACTCTTAAAAAAGTAGAAGATGTGGTAGTAGGCGATAAGCTTATGGGTCCAGATTCTACATCAAGAACTGTTTTAGAGCTTAAAAGAGGAAGAGAGCAGATGTATTGGGTACATCAAAACAGAGGGATGTCTTACAGAGTAAATGAAAATCATATATTATCCTTAAGAAGAGTAATACCTGCTAAGTATAGTAGAAAGACTATGAGCAATGGAGAGAGAGTTCCTCAGAGGCACTTACCTCCTATATCAGAAAAGAAGGATCTTTTATATAATATTTCAGTAAAGAACTATTTATCTTTAGGGCTGGGTATGAAGATTCAAACTCAAGGATATATTCCAGAGAGTATAGAATTTAGATCTAAGTCATTACCTCTAGATCCATATTATTTAGGACTATGGTTAGGAGAAGGTAGTTCTAATTGTAACAATATAACAACAGGAGATATAGAGATTGTAGAGTGGTTAGAAGAATTTGCAAGTATTAATGAGGTACAGCTGAATGAAAAGAAACATAAAGATAGGACTCCTACTTATTCAATTGTAGATGAGAAGGCTACTTGGAGGAGGCAAAATAGAATAACTAAAGAGTTAAGGGATTTAAATCTTATAGAAAATAAACATATTCCTGATATATATAAAAGAAGCTCTAAATCTCAGAGAATGAAATTGCTAGCTGGATTAATAGATAGTGATGGTTATTATGATAAGGAAGGGAAAGGCTATGAAATTACCCAGAAGAGTAAAAGATTAATAGAAGATATTGATTTCATAGTAAGAAGTCTAGGATTCAGAACTTATGTAGTTAGTAAGACAGCTACATTAAAAAGAGAGGGAAAAGAAGATTATGAATGTGAAGTTTACAGATTAACATTCTCACCTGATAAATCTATTCCTGTATTACTAGATAGAAAGAGATATGGAAATGATAGGATTCAGGTTAAGAACCAGAGGTACACAAATATAACTATAGAGAAAGACACAGAAGATAATTATTATGGATTTACTCTAGATGGAGATAACTTATTTTTACTAGAAGACTTTACAGTGACTCATAATTCAGGTAAAACACTTCTTTCATGTGAAATAGCTTTATCTGCCTTTAGAAAGAAACAATTTAATAAAATAGTAATTGCTAGACCTATTACAGGAGATGATTTAGGATTCTTACCAGGAGATATGCATCAAAAGATGCAGCCTTGGATTGCCCCTATAATTCATAACTTTAATATGCTCCAAGGGAAGGTATTAACAGAGAAAATGATTGCAGAAGGAGAAATAGAAATACTTCCTATTAAATATGCTAAAGGAATTACTTATGTAGATTCTGTAGTTATAATAGATGAATTTACAGATTTAAACTATTTAGACTTCAGGACTATGTTAACTAGATTAGGAAGAGACTCTAAAATTATATTTTGTGGGTCTGAAGAACAAATAGATCTAAAAATGAAGAAATATAGTTGTATTCATGAAGTGGAGAGATTGGAAGACTCTGGAATAGTGGGATATTCTACTCTAACAGATAATCATAGGAATGAAGATATAATGAAAATAATAAACTACTTAGAAGATGAAAATAACGATAGATACAGAAAGGAAGACATTAAAAGTGAAGAAGTCTTGCACTATTAAAGAATTTATAAATTTAGTAGAAAACTACGATATGATGGACTATACTTTACTAGGGGAGGAGGATAAGTTCTTTAACTTTAAAATCAGTAAAGATGAATAAGAAAGTAGCTAATATTAATATTAAAATAAAAGATTTATTTAATAAATGGCTTGATATTACTGCATCTTTTCATAAATTAACTCCCCAACCTAAAGAGATTTTAGCATTATTGCTTTATTATCATTATCAATATAAAAAAGAAATTACTAATGATAAAATATTATGGAAGATAGTATTTGACTATGATACTAAGATGAAAATAAAAGAAGAGATGGGAATAAAAGATCAAGCTATACAAAATGCATTAACTTTACTTAGAAATAAAAATATTATTGTTAATAATAAAATTTCTGAAGGATTTATTCCTACATTAAGTAAAGATTCAAATACATTTCAAATTATATTTAACTTTAACATTATAGATGAGTAGCAATATAGATAAGAAAGAATTTGATAAACTATTACATAGTCTAGCATTAAAATACAATATGTCTGATGAGGATTATGCAAATATAGTACATAGTCCATTTGAATTTGCAAAACATAGGATTAGAGAGTTAGACTTTACTAAAATAGAAACTGAAGAAGATTTAGATAATTTAAATACTAATTTTATATTTACATCCTTTTTTAGTCTAGTAGTAGATTATGATTGTATTAAAGCTAGAAATAATAGAAGAGATAGTATAAATAAACATATTAATTTTAAAAATAAAAAAGATAAATAATAATGGGAGAAGAATTTAAAAATATTTCAAGGGAAGAGGTTTTAGAAATGGTAGATACATTTCCTATCAAACCTTTACGAAGAAACGTAATTGTAACTATTAACACTGATGAATTTACAGGAGATACCTTTGAAACATCTGAGACAGGTTTTTCAGAATCTCAATTCGTAGTTGCTAAAGGAGACTTTGTAGAAGATAAAGTACAATTAGGTGATAAAGTATTAATTGATCTTAAAAGTATGGTAAATAGAGACGGTAGACTTGAAATTATGCCTATAGAAGTAGGTGACTATACTTTTACAATGATTTCAGATAACTTACTTAAAGCAATAGATAATAGATAATATGAAACTATTTGAAATGCATGATTGGAAATTAACCCTGGACGAAACGGTCTGGGGTTTAAAACCTTTTAAAGTTATATTAGATAGAGATGATTCTAAAGAGAAGGAGATTGCACATGCTGAAATGTTATATATATGGTTTTTTAGCGATATTAAATCAGATTATCTATTTCTACCTGAAAAAGATAGGGAGAAAGAAATAATTAAAAATATTGATGGATTACCAAAGAAATGGAAACCTGATAAGGCTATCAAAGATGCTATAAAGTATTATAAACAAATGAGTGAGACAACCATTCAAAGACTTTATAAGAATTCTGTAAAGGCAGCTCAAGATGTAGGAGAGTACTTATCTCATACAGAATCATTATTAGCCGAAAGAGATGCAGGAGGTAGGCCTGTATATGATATTAAGAAAATTACTAATAGTTTAAAAGATGTTAAAACTATTATGCAAAACCTCAAAGAGGCTGAAAAAGAAGTAATAAAAGAACAAAAAGATAATGAAGGAAAAAGTAAAGGAAAACAAACATTTAACCTCTTCGAAGATGGGTTTTAGTCTGGAGAGTCCTATAAACTATAATGAAGTAGTTGAGGAGAAAGGAGATTTATATAGAGGTATTAAAATATTACATGATGCTGTAAAGTCCACCTATGGACCTAATGGTAATACTATTATATTACATGATGCTTTTAATAATGCATTTGCTACAAAAGATGGAGTATCTATAGCAAAAAAAATATCATTTAAAGATCCTGTAATGAATGCAGGAGCTCAGTTAATTAAACAGGCTGCTGAAAAGACATTAGAAGAAGCGGGAGATGGAACTAGTGGAAGTATTATACTTGCATATGAGTTAATTAATAAAGGAATTGATATACATGGCACTAAACCTCTTACTAAAGAGTATTTAGATCAACTTGATTATATTAGGGATCTAATTATAAATGACATAGATAAACTTAAAACCCCTATAAAAGAAGATCAAGTATTTAAAGTAGCTAAAATAGCCTCTAATGGGGATGAAGTTATAGCAGATTTAATTACTAAAGCTTTTTCACACTCTGAGAATGTAAAAGTAATGGAGGGAGATAATTTTAAAGATAAATTAGAGACAGTTAAAGGAATGAAATTGCGTACTACTTACTTTGATAGTGCCTTTATAAATAATATCTCTAAGAAATCTGCTGAATATAATAATTGTAATGTTATTATTCTAGATGGAAAATTGACTTCTATGGATAGTATTAAGGATTTAATAAGTAATGAGAATCCTACGGTAATTATTGCAGAGCATTTTGAAGATATCCCTCTAGGGCTATTAAAGTATAATTATAATAAAGGTATTATTAAAGTATTGCCTATTAAAGCACCTGGAGTAGGATCTCATAGAAAGAATCTTTTAAAGGATATGGCAGTTTATACAGGAGCAACAGTGTTAAATCCTAATAAAATTAATTCTAATCCAAGATTAGTAGGAACTTTAAATTCTATAGAAGTATTTAAAGATGAAGCTATTCTGTATAAAGAAATTACAGATAAAAAAGTTTCAGAACTAATAAAAGAACTAGAAACTTATAGGAATAGTGATGTAGATAGTCATGAGAAAGAGTTAACTTCTCAAAGAATTGAAGGTTTATCTGCAAATAGCTCTATGATTAAAATTGGAGGAGATTCTCCAGCAGAGATTAAAGAGAGATTTGATAGAGTAGATGATGCGGTAAGAGCAGTTGAATGTGCTAAAGAAGATGGTATTATAGCAGGAGGAGGAATTACCTTAAATGTACTGGCTACGACTTATAAAAAAGACAGCCCTTATGCAGAAGTTTTTTCCATTCCTTTTAAAATACTAAAACCAAACTTAGATGAAGCGCCTTTAGACCCTGCAAAAGTAATAAAAACCTCAGTTAAAAATGCTGTATCAGTAGCTAAGACTATTTTATCTACAAGTCATATAGTATTAAATGAAAGTCAATGGAAGATATTATAATTAAAGTAAATAAATTTCAAACCCCAATAACAGAAGAATTAAAGAAAAATCTCCCTAAGTTTGTCTACGATGGACTCTTAGAGGAGATTTCCTCTGTTAAATATATACAGAACCTTATATCACCAGATAGGCCTTATATAAAAGATCTACCTGTAATGACTTATAAGGATTCTTTAGGTAATGAAATAGAGTATGAAGATGGAAGAAAAGAAATAGATCTTACTAATCCACATATCTTAGAAGATATGGATTATTTTAGAGATAGAGCTATATTCTTCGAGAAGCATGGTAAATACACTAATCTAACTCCTAACCCTAATCCTAATTCAGATTATGCATTATTTTGGAAAGAAGAACTGAGGAAATGGAAAGAAGGGGTAGTAAGACCTGATGGAGAATGGATTCCAGGTGAGCTTTATTATTATTGGAACTATAGTAGAATGTGGTTAGTAGAAAAAGATAGTAAAGATTCAAAAAGTGGGGTAAGAGTCCATGGATTTCCAAAACCTTGGTTAGGAGACTATTTGTGGTATCATTATATGTGGAAGGCTAGAACAGCTGGTAAACATTGTAAACTCCTTAAAACTAGGGGAATCGGTTATTCTTTTAAAGCAGCTTCATGGTCACCTAGGAATTTATATGTTTATCCAGGATCAGGTAATGCTAATTTCCACTTAGCTTCAGATAAAGGATTCTTATCGGGAGATAAAGGTATATGGGGAAAAGTACTTGATAATTTAGATTGGTTGGCTTCTAATACGCCTCTTCCTAGGATGAGACTGGTAGACAGAAGAAATAATGTCATGGAACTTCAGTTAGGATATAACGATGAGTATGGAGGAAGAAGAGGCCTATTATCATCAGTATTTGGAATATCTCTTAAAGATAATCCAGATAAAGTTCGAGGAGTTAGAGGAAGATTAATACATTATGAAGAAGATGGGTTATTCCCTAATCTAGAGTCTGCATGGAATATTAATAGGAGGTCAGTTGAAGACGGCTCTATTGCCTTTGGACTACAGGTATCTGGAGGAACAGGGGGGACCTCTGGCTCAGATTT
>Ga0079226_10001188_pt1 | contig 19811 bp, 35 predicted proteins | sample Poulit2014_FD_76345 | JGI IMG/M metagenome (GOLD analysis project Ga0079226, IMG submission 76345) | Agricultural soil microbial communities from Georgia to study Nitrogen management - Poultry litter 2014 | ecosystem: Environmental > Terrestrial > Soil > Agricultural land | place: USA: Georgia... | reverse complement strand
TATTTGTTATGAGAAAGCAATTAAAATTCTAATAAGAGATTATTAAATATGTTAGTAGGATTATTAATAGTATTGATTGCAGTGTTATCAATATTATGCATTACGATAAAGATTATTGAGAAAGGCGAATTTGATTAAGAAAAATAAGGCACTCGAAAGAGGTGGCAAAGTGGACACGGTAAATTCCTTGCTAGCAGGAGACCACATTATAAACTTAATACCTGCCTTATTTTTTAAATTAAATAAATTATGAAAACAAAGGAAGAAATATTGAAAGAAGCGACAAGGAGAACGCTTAATATAAATGAAGGCTCTCCGTTACACGATGCAGTGTTGAAAGCAATGGAAGAATATTCAAAAAATCAACTGCTTAAATTCTGCGACCACTTAAATACTTATAAAGGCTTTGAAGATTGTAGATTTGATTTTATGCTTGCTGATTTTAAGCATGGTTGCTAACGACAAAGCATAAGCGTAGGGCGATTTATTAACGATAAACTAAATTAGAATGAAAGCAAAAGATTATTTTGAAGAAAAAAAACCGAATATGCGGGAATTATGGAATTTGAGCGATGTACAAAAAGAGATGATATACTCTTTAATGGAAAAGTATGCAGCATTGCAACAACCACTTGTTAGCGGTTGTGTTTTGAAAATAGAACTACAAGAATATCGTTTTTCTTGTGGAGATGGTTCTTGTTATAATTATGGAATAATTACAACTATAAACGGAGTAGAATTACCTTTCCATAACCAAGATACAGAAACAATACTTAGGCAAGTTTTGGAGCATTTAGGGTATAAAGTTGAAATTGTGTCAAGCGATGATGTCGAATAACGAGCCATGGCTTGCCGTTCGGCGGGATTTAAAAACTAAAACTAAAATATATGAACAAAAATTTAAAACAAGGAAGCGGTGTGAAATCGGAGATTTCGCCCGCTGACGGCAAACCGAAGTTATCTGCCGTTAAATTTCAATTTCTATATCAAAAAAAACGAAATAATGAGTTTTTACAGGAATTTACTTCCATAAAAAAAACGCTAAGAGAGGCAATGGATGATTTTTTAACTAAAAAACAAAGATTATACGACATTGATGAAGAAGTTAAAGTGACTTATGAAGATGGAAGTGAGGACTTCATTCAAATTGACGTTCGTCAAGATTGGGATTTGAGTTGGTATTTCGTTTTTGAAAATCAAATGATTTGTGGAAATGGGTACGTCTGTCAATTTAATGGCAGATAACGGGAAAAGTATTGCCGTTCTTTCTGTTTGCATATCGTATAACAATAATATTATCCGCCCAATGTTTTTACATTGCAAATGGTAAACGTGAATGACTACACGTGAGATTAGTTGACGAACTAATCAAGGATTTTTTTAGGTGTATAGCCACCTTTTTAAATTGAAGTCATGAAAACAATAGGAATTTTTAAGCCACCCTCTGATGTGGAGTTTAAAACAAAAACAGAAATAAGTCAAGTTGCTATCTATCCTGTTTATGACAAAAACGATAAAAAGATAGTTGATAAAATGCAACTTAACTTAACGTTACATTTAACGGTCTGGCTAAGCGGTTTTCTTTTAGAACCAATGACTAAAATTATCAGACAGGAAATAAGCACAGAGGAAATGAACGAATTGATAAATCACTTAAAAAAACAACAATAAAAATGGAAAATCAAATTGAAACAGTAAAAGACATTGCAGAAGGTATGATTGGTATAGGTGGAATACCTAACAATGAAGAATTTTATGTAGAATTTAATTCACGATTAATTGCTAAACTTGGTATTAAAACCGAATGTGAGTGGCGACATGCTGATGTAGGGATGTATGGTTGCAATGATTATGTTTATAAAACATCTTGTAACACCGAGTTTGATGCCGATAAAACACATAAAAGTAAATTCTGTCCTAATTGTGGAAATGTCGTTGTTTAAAATGGCACATAACAATAGTATATCCGAAACAAATAAACAAAAAAAATGAAAAAAGAATTAGTGCATGAATATTATTTTAGATAACTCACAAATTAAGGCAAAAGAAGAGGTAAAGAAAGTAATAAAAGAGTATGGAATTTGTTATTTATTTGGAGAGCCGAGAAGTGGAAAGACATTTACGGTGTTGTTTACAGTCAATGAATTAGGATTTAAGAATGTATTATTTCTAACAAGGAAGAAGTCAATAAGTTCAATCCAGAAAGATTTTGAAGCAACAGGATTTGAATATAATTTAGAAGTGATAAATTATGAAAGTGTTCATAAAGTGGAATTTAATCCAGATTTTATAATTTATGATGAAGCGCATGTTTTAGGTTCATATCCTAAACCTAATAAGACTGCAAAGTATTTAAGAAGTAAATATAAAGATTTACCTTGTTTATTAATGTCAGGAACGCCAGCGATTGAAAGCCTTTCACAATATTTTCATCAATTTTATGTAAGTTTAAAATCACCGTTTTCTGAATTTAAGAACTTTTATAGATTTGCGGATGTTTATGTAAATAAGAAACAGAAGAGGATTGGAACGCATACTATAAATGATTATAGTGAAGCAAGGGAAGAATTAATTAATAAAGCTTTATCTAAATATATTATTACTCTTAAAAAGAATGAGGAAATGTTTGGAGATATTAAAGTTACAAAATTAAGAACGCCAATGCCGAGATTAATTGAAAGAATAGCTAATGATTTAAAGAGGCATAAGACAGTTGTAGGGAAAGAATTTTATATAATGGGTGAAACTCCAGCAAAATTATTAGGGAAGTTGCATCAGATTTATAACGGAACAGTGATGGTTGAAGATGATTTTGGAGAGACAAAAGCAATTATATTATCAGACTACAAGGCAAGATTAATTAAAGATAGATTTCAAGGAAGCAAAATTGCTATAATGTATTATTTTAGAAAAGAATTGGAGATGTTAAAAGAAGTGTTTGGAGATAAAATAACAGAGGATTTAGAAGAGTTTAATAATACAGATAAGAATATTGCATTACAGCAAAGAACAACAGAAGGAGTAAATTTAGGTAAGGCAGATTATTTAGTGTTTTTAAATTTTGGTTTTTCGGGAAAAGATTTTACACAAAGTATAGATAGACTAACAGTTAGAGGTAGAGAATCAATGGAAATATATTTCATATTTGAAGAGGGTGGTATAATGGAGGATGTTTATAATACGGTATCACAAAAGAAAGACTTTAATACAAAAGAGTTTAAAAAATATGCAAAGTAAATTAATAAAATATTGGAAGTCTAAAAATTATTTCGTTATTAATCTTATAGTAATCTCACCAATAGGACTTCCCGACCTTATTTGCCTTAAACCGAACCACGTTGTATTTGTTGAATCCAAAGAAAAATGGGATAGATTATCACCGCTTCAAAAAGTTTGGTTAAAAAGATTAACTAAATTAGGATTTGAATGTTATGTAAATAAAGATAAATATGTTATATAGCGAATTAAAAGAATGGTATATTAATGCAAATATTCCAAATAGATTGAACACAGGAAAAATATTAATGACAAAGGTAGATAGGCAATTAAAGTATCACTTTGATTTTATTGATATAAATATGCATAAATTAAGTAATGATAGGGAGACTTTAGATTTGCATAAAGAATGGATAATTAGAATAAAAGAAAGGATAGAAAATTTTGGCTATTAAATTTTAAAAACCTATTTTTACAAAAAAATAAAAATTATGAAAGAGAAGAAAATAATAATTAAAAAAGCTATTGAAAGAATTCAGGAGAATTCAAAAAGATTAGAGGAGATAAATAAATTAGGAGTTGAGCTACATTATGAATATGATAGTACGGATGACGTAATAAGGCTTATAAGTTATATTATAAACAAGGATGAAATTCCGGGAATAAGAGAGCTTATATATTGGTGGTTATATGATGATGTGGATAAGATTTTATATATAAATGGCGAAGAACATGAGGTGGAGGAATTAGATGATTTTATAGATTTTTTAATTTACATATACTAAAAAAATAAAAATTATGACACTAGCATTCTCACAAGAATTAAATGGGAACAAAACTTATTTTATAAATAAAATATGGAAGAGCCTTGTCGATAACGATATTTCACCTTTCTATTCTTATCAAAAGTACCTTTATTTATATGATAATAAGTTTGGAGATGTATGGGATTTTGGGGTAGGATTACCTCCTAAGATACACACAATAAGAGAAGACAAGGCGAACAGGTGGAAAGAGGGCAACATGATACATTTTGTAATTAATAATAGGACTAAAGATAGATTTCAGTTTGCTCCAGTTGTTATTTGCACTGGAGTTCAAAAGATTGAAATAAAATACAGTGATTATCCAGTTGTTATTATAGATAATAAAGCTTTATATATATCTAATAAAGAGGATTATAGCATATTACACAAGCTTGCTCAAAATGATGGATTTAAAACAGTTGAGGAGTTCTTTGGGTATTTTAATAAAGATTTTAAAGGCAAAATAATACATTGGACAAATTTTAAGTATTAAAAAATTATGAAAGATAAATTATTTTTACAACACAGTATTTACACTTTATTATTATCGTTGCACATTGCGGAGTATCATGCCGATTTTTTAGCAAGTCAAGAAAGCATCGTGAAGAATGGTATAATAAACAGAAAGAAGCAAGACAGGATAAAGCGTATTGTTAAAGAGGTTCGTATAGATTTATTAAATTCAGCAAAGGATGCGGAAGCTAGGGAAGATATTTTAAAAGGATTAACAGAGGAGCGCATACAATCTTTATCCAACAGCTTAATGATAATTAACCAGCTTGCGGAGTTGGATATGCTAGAGAAGTTAGAAGATTATTTAAGTGAAATTATTAAACCAGTTTAAATGATTAGAGATATTAATTTAATTATAAGAGCATTAAGAGATGCGGAAATAGTTGAAAATAAATACAACGAAGATTATTATGCTTACCATACTAGAGTTAATGGTCTGAAAGTTAAAGGTGCAGGTCTTTGTCCTTTAATAGAGTTCATGCTATACAAGAAATTTATTAAATTGGAAACTTATGAGTACCTTGTAGAAGATTTTGAAAGAATAGCAGGAAAAGGGAAGTTAATATTACCTTTAGATAGAGATTTATTAAAAACAAGGATTAAATATTTAAGAAACAAAATCCAAGAAATTAGACAAAATGAATTTATTAGATTATAATTATAAGATATTAGTTAGGAATATTTTAAAAAATGGAGTAAGCAAAAGAGATAGGACGGGAACTGGAACAATGAGTTTGTTCGGTCAGTCAATTATGCATGATATGAGTGAGGGCTTTCCTTTGTTGACAACTAAGAGAATGGCTTACAAATCTATTTTTGCTGAATTACTTTGGTTCATGAGAGGACAGACAAATATAAAAAAACTGCATGAAATGGGTTGTCATATTTGGGATGGAGATTGGCATAAAAGCAATAGGATTAATGGAGATTTAGGAAAGATTTATGGATATCAATGGAGGAAAGGGAAAGACCAATTAAATTCTGTAATAGAGCATATTAGAATAAATCCGTCTAGCAGAAGGCATGTAGTATCAGCATGGAATTTTGAAGATTTCGATGATATGATATTACCACCCTGCCATTATTCATTTGTGTTTTATTCGGATGAAAGAGGCAATTTGTCTATTGAGGTTAATATGCGTTCAGGAGATGTACCATTAGGAGTGCCTTTTAATATTGCAAGTTATGGAGCATTATTAACAATTGTAGCTAAGATGACAAGGCATAGACCTAAGTTCTTAAAGATAAATATTACAGATGCGCATATTTATAAGAATCAAGTAAAGCAGATAATTAAACAAATTGAAAGGAGGAATAAATATAAATTACCAAAGTTAGTTTTACCAGAATTAGATTATAAAAGCATGAGCCTTGATGAGATATTAGATAATTTAGATGTAAATTCTTTTCAGATTGAGAATTACGAAAGCCATGATAAATTAACATTTCCATTAAGTAACTAAAATATATACAAAAAATGAATGAAGAGCAGATTTTAAGGAAATTAAGAAAAATAAATAAAGAGCAGGATTTGATAGGTATACCAGATGTTAGGAAATTAGGATGGGGAACTCAAAGGTATGGTCATGCGATGAGAAAGGTGGAGCAATTAGGAGCGGAGTTCACAAAGTATAGGACAAAATATGAGGAGCTGACCGGGAAAGAATTTAACAGAAGTTTATTAGATTAAATTTATTATATTTGCATTATGAGTAAAAGAATAAAATTTGATAGTAATAATTTCAATAGGCATACAGCAGAAGGTATGGAGCTATTGGAAAAGTCAATTAAAGAAGTTGGAGCAATAGAAAGTATTGCAACAGATAAGAATGGAGAAATAATAACAGGAAATGCAAGGAAAGAAACATTTGATAAATTAGGATATAAACCTAAGTTTATTAAATTAGAAGAAAATGAATATCCAGTTATTGAGACCGATTTGGATGGAGAAAAAAGGGTAAAAGCATCAATATTTGCTAATACAGTAGCGTTAAAGAATATTAATTTAGATACCGTAAAGATAGAGGAAGCGGGAATCAATCTAGAAGAGGTAGGGATAGAGGTTTTTGATTCGGAAGACATTGACCTTGATGAGTTTTTTGAGGAGTTTGAATCTGATGATGACAATAAGAAAAATAAAATTATCCTTGAATATACTCAAGAGGATTATGAAAAGGTTTGCGATGCCTTTGACGCATTAGAAGGAAGTAGGGAGCAAATTGTTTGGAATTTATTGAAATTATGATTGTTTATTTAGCTGGATTTAAATCTATCGAAAAAGACTGGAAAAAACCTACAGAAGATATTTATATCTTATCTTCATTCTTTGAGCATAGAAATGGAGTGTTTGGTGATTATGTTTATCAAGAAAAACATATTTTAGATTCAGGAGCATTTTCAATCCTTAAAGGAAAAAAAACAAATATTGATTTTGTTGATTATACCAAAAAATATAGTAATTTTATAAATAAAACGAATCAGCAGTTATTCTTTGAATTAGATTTATATCAAATAATCGGATTAGAAAAAACAGAACAACTAAGGGATATGATAGAACAAAGAACTGGAAAACCGAGCATCCCCGTTTGGCATAAGCATTTAGGATTGGAATATTTTTATAAACTAACTGAAGAGTATAGTTATATAGCAATCGGAGGATTTGCTATAAGAGATATAAAAAAATCTGAATATAAATATATCCCTAAATTGTTAGAAATTGCTAAAAAAAAATAACTGTAAAGTACATGGATTAGGATTTACGCAAGGCTCATTACTAAAAACTGGAAAATTTCCATTTTATTCAATTGATAGTACAACATGGTTAGTTGGAGCAAAATTCGGAGATGTTTGTTTGTTTGATAAAGATGGATTTTTAACTAAAAGATATAATCCAAATAAAAATTTAAGAGCAAAATCAAAAAAAAATAAATTTATTTAATTTTCAACAATGGATTAAATTTCAGAAATGGGCAGAAAATAATTTATAAAACTAATGTGATAACATCTGGATAATGAATAATGAAGATATATTTAGCAGGAACTTAATCACGAAAAAACTGTATTAAAGAAGCAATGAAAATTTACTTGGCTGGTAATGCACCTTGGAGGGAGGCAGGTATATATAATGAAGCAATTAAGAAATATAAACCTTATATCTTAGAGAGTTATTATTATATTCGCAATAATTCGAAATGGATAATAGAGATGAGACCCTTTATGAAAGATTTTCTACTCGATTCTGGAGCATTCACTTTTCTAAATTCAGGAGGCAAAATTAATTGGGAGCAATATGTTAGAGAATATGCAGAGTTTATAAATAAGCATGAAGTAGAGTTATTTTTTGAACTAGACATTGACCCTATCGTTGGATTAAAAGAGGTCGAGCGACTACGTCATCTACTCGAAAAACTCACAGGAAAAAAATGCATCCCCGTTTGGCATAAGTCCAGAGGTATGGATTACTGGAAAAAAATGGTTCAAGAATATGACTACGTTTCTATTGGGGGCATAGTTACGAAAGAAATTAAACCGAAACACTATCCTATTTTTGGTACTCTTATAAAGATAGCAAATCAACATAGATGTAAAGTGCATGGATTGGGATTTACAAATATGAAAGGATTGAAAAAATACCGATTCTATTCAGTAGATTCAACGGCATGGCTATATGGTAATCGAGGAGGATTTTTATATCAATTTAATGGCACAGAGTTGGATAAAATTAAACCTAAAAATATGAGATTAAAAGGTCGCCCAGCTGCAGTACATAATTTTACTGAATGGTTAAAATTTTCTCATTATGCCGAAAGGAACCTTTAATTTAAAATCAAAAATATGAAAGCAGTAGTTTTATTATCAGGAGGTCAAGATTCAACAACTTGTCTGTATTGGGCTAAAGCAAAATTTGACGAGGTTTATGCTATCGGATTTGATTACGGGCAAATGCATAAAAAAGAATTGGAACAGGCTCAAAAAATAGCAGATGATGCTGGAGTGCCTTATAAGATTTTTGAACTCAAAGATTTATTAGCACCCTCCAGTCTGACTGAAAAAACTGACCATAACGAAGAAAGTAAAATTAATAAATCATTACCTGCATCATTCACAGCAGGTCGAAATATATTATTTCTTACGATTGCGAGTTCATTCGGAGCAAGTATCGGAGCAAATGATTTGGTTACAGGCGTTTCTCAAACAGATTATTCGGGATATCCTGATTGTCGTAGAAACACCATCGATGCAACAGTATTAATGCTCTCGCTTGGAATGGGGATTGGAGACGTTCGCATTCATACGCCGTTAATGTATTTGACAAAAGCAGAAACTTGGAAAATGGCAAAAGATTTAGAATGCCTCGATGTTATCATCAATGATACTTTGACTGATTATAATGGAAATATGACTAAAAAAGAATGGGGATTAGGAAGTCTCGATAATCCAGCATCAATATTGAGAGCAAAAGGTTACTACGAAGCAAAAGAGAAAGACTGGTTGTAAGATATGTGATTTTTATCTAACTTTACTTAAATTAAAAAAAATGGGAAGATTAATTACAGCAGAGAGATATCACGATATATGTTGCGGACATAGAGTTGTCGGACATGAAAATAAATGTAAATACTTACATGGACATAATTATAGATTTGAATTTTCAGTAGCTGGAGATTTAGACGACATAGGTAGAGTTATGGACTTTTCAGTAATTAAAGAAAAATTGTGTGAATGGCTCGAACAGAATTTAGACCACAAATTTCTAATCTGGAAAGAAGATCCCTTTTTAGAGCAAATGAAAAAAATGGATGAAGAATCATTAGTTATAGTTGACTATAATCCGACTGCTGAAAATATAGCTCAAGACTTTATTGAAAATATAGCTCCGAAATTGTTAGAAGGAACAGGAACTAAATTAGTGAAATTAAAATTGTGGGAAACCAGAAAATGCAGTGTAACAGTAGAATTAAAATAATATGAAAAAATTATCAGTAGCTGAATCTTTTTATTCTATTCAAGGTGAGGGAAAGACAATTGGATATCCAGCAGTTTTTTTAAGGCTCGCAGGATGTAATTTAATATGCGGAGGACAAGGAACGCAATTTGATAAAAAACTACATAATAATGCTACATGGAGATGTGATAGTATAGAAGTTTGGATGAAAGGGAAAGCGAAAAGTATAGATAACATTTTAAATGAAGAATGTATTGAAGCATTAAAAAATGGAGCAAATTTAATAATAACAGGAGGAGAGCCATGTATGCAACAAGACGCATTGATTGATTTCTTTCTATGGTTGGAAAATAACGTAGCTAAAGATATTTATATAGAATGCGAAACAAATGGAACTATTTCACCTAATAAAATAAAACATAAAATTAATCAATTTAATTGCTCGCCTAAATTAGAGAATTCGGGAAATATTAAGGAAATAAGAATTAACACAGAAGTGTTGAAAGAAATAAATCAACATCAAGGAAGTATTTTTAAATTTGTAATATCTAATAAATCTGATTGGAAAGAAATAGAAAGAGACTTTTTACAATATATCGATAGAGATAAAATATGGCTGATGCCCGCAGGAGAATCACAAAAGGAATTAAAAGAAACTAAAAAAATAGTAGCAGAAATTTGTAAAGAAAATTATTTAAAATACACAGGAAGATTGCAAGTCGAAATCTGGAATAAAAAAACAGGCGTATAATATGAATAGAGTAAATATATCATGGAGCGAAATTATCCAAAGAGTAAATCAATTGGATAAAACGAAAAAATACTATGGAGTACCAAGAGGAGGGCAATACATTTCAGCAATGCTAAACCCAGTTGATACTCCAGAAGAGGCTGACATTATAATTGACGACCTTATAGACAGCGGAGAAACAAAAGAAAGATATCTAAAACAATATCCAAATAAGGAATTTATAGGTATTTTTGATAAGGCTAAAGAACTACAAGGCAAGTGGCTGATATTTCCGTGGGAAAAAAATGATGAAAAGGAAGATATAGAAAGCCACATGAGAAGAGTTATACAGTATTTCGATGACGCAAACCGTGAAGGATTAGTAGATACACCCAAAAGGTATATTAAATTTCTAAAGGAATTTACTAATCCAGAGCCTTTCAATTTTACTACATTTCAAAACGAGGGGAATGACCAAATGATAACACAAAGCAATATAAATTTTTATTCATTATGCGAACATCATTTAGCTCCATTTTTTGGAACAGCAAAAGTTTCCTATATTCCTAAAGATAGAATAATTGGGATTTCTAAATTAGCAAGAACAGTAGATTACTATGCAAGGAGATTTCAAAATCAAGAAAGAATAACAGAACAAATAGCACAAAGATTGATGGATGAATTAGACCCCTTAGGAGTAGGAGTACAAATAGAAGCGCATCACTTGTGCATGAGTATGAGAGGGATAAAGAAGCCCGATGCGAAAACACAGACAACAGCATTGAAAGGTGTTTATAAAAATGAAAAAGTAAAACAAGAGTTTTTATTAAAATAGAAACAAAATGAATAAATCAAGATGTATAGATATACTCCTTTCTGAATATAAGAAGGGAGTTAGTCGTTCAGATTGCATGTCAAAATACGTCGATGAGTGGCAAATCTCTACACGAACTTTTGATAGATATTGGAAGGAGGTTAAAGAGAAATTTGAACAAGAAAAAAAAATAATAAGACAAGCTGAACTAAAAGAAAGGATAAAATTGGGGAAAGAAAGAGCGCATTTAGAAATAATGTCTAAAAATGAAGTCCTCGAGACTTTGACAAAGTTAGGAAAAGGAGAAGCGTGGAAAGTAGGTAATGAAATCATTGCACCAACAGCGAATGAAAGAATTAATGCAATAAGGGAAATTTCTAAACTTCAAGGATATTATGAGCCAGAAGAAGTAGAGGTTAAAGGCGGTTTGGATTTAGAAATTAATGCAAGTAAGGTAGTGAAAGATATATTAAAAAAATTAAATGATTAATTTTGCAAAGGCAAGTAATTTTTTAAAATTAAATGAAGAAGAACAAGAGGTATTAAAGTATGGTATTGGTAAGCATAAAATCTTACCAGTGGTAGATAAATTGTTGCCTTATGCGTCGAAAATGCAAGATGGAATTTATTTAGTTAGTGGAGGACGTGGAGGTGCAAAGAGTAGAACAACAGCGATGAAGCTTGTTAAGGAGTGCATGGAATCTAATTATTTTAAGTGCTTTTATGGTAGAAAAGAATGGACAACAAATAGAGAGACAACGCATAAAGCCTTAGTGAATGCAATTAAATATATGGGAGTTGAGGATGAGTTTTATTATTCAGAAGCGTCTAATGGCACGATGGATATTCGGCATGTAAAGACAGGAGGGTATTTTACGCCCTTTGGAACGGATAAGGAGGATAAAATGAAAGGGATTGAAGACCCTACCCATATTTGGATAGACGAGGCTGACCAGATTACACATAGAGCCTTTTCAGAAATATTGCCAACATTGAGGCATGGATTTGATGGTGCAAGATGTATTATTCTAACATTTAATAGATATGCAGTAAATAAGAAGCATTGGATTATTTCCACTTTTTACCCAGATTTATATGATGGAGAAGAAGAATTAAAAATTAATGTAAGGGATAATTATAATATATTTGATTATTTTGTAAATTATTTTGATAATCCGTTCTTACCAAGAAATTATAAGGATGTTTTATGGTTGGCATCAAATGGTGATATAAAGAAGTTTGAGGGATTAGCGAATGGAACATGGAAGCAAACAACAGGTGACAATCTTTGGTACCATGCGTTTGCGAATACTATTCATGTTAAAGATGATATAAAAAGGGTAGAAGGATTGGCTGACCATATTTCAATAGATTGGAACGTAGTACCTTACATGAGCTTAACGGCATGGCAAATTCACAATAATGGTGAGTATCTAGATTTTTATTGCTATCAAGAATATGCTTTGGAAAGTCCGCTTAATACAACAAAAGATATTATTAATAAATTCATTTCAGATTACAAGCAGGATGATTTCAGTACGGTTTATTATTATGGTGATGCAATGGGAAATAGGAGAGTAGAGGGTCAAGGGAGTTATACGAGATTTAAAGAAGTTAGGGAATTATTAGTTAATTATATTGGAAATAGTTCAGATAGGTCAATTCGGTATAATCCAGCGAACATAAAGAGAAGAGACTTGATGAATAGTATTTTAAGTGGTAATTTCGTTGATAGAAAACAAAAGGTTCGTATCTTTATTTCAAGTAAATGCAAGAAATTGATTAACGATTATAATACAGTTAAAGAGGGTACAAGTGGGAAGTTAGTCGAGAAAGGCGTTTATAATGAGGAGAAAAATGTTGAATTAAATGGGCATTTATCCGATACAGTAGATTATTTATTTGCAAGTATTTTTAAGCACAAATTATGATTTTTAAAAAGGAAGATGCTATTGATTTATTAATTGAACAAAAGCAACATAGCAATTATCAACATGTTTTGAAATTAACGCAAGAGTATCAGGATTTGCTTTTGTGTAAAGATTTAGGTAGGTTCAGTCGCAGATATAGAGCTAATGAAAGCGCAGAACAGCACAAGCAAAGAATGGATATTTATATTTCAGTTATTCCATCGTTAATTGCGGAAGTGGATAGGGATTTCAACAAACCTTTGCGTTCGGATAAAATTGTAAGGAAAATTATCGCTGACGACACAAGGGTAGTTAATAGAGCGTGGGAGTTGGCGGATAAGTTCTACCAAGGAGAGCAAGGGCAGGGAGTTGATGAGTTTTTAGAAGAAAAATGGAGTTATTATGCAAGGTTTGACCCTAATTCAATTATCACAATAGAAAGGAATAATGATCATGCATTTCCATTCGTGTATGAGAGTAAGAATGTAATAAATTATTACAAAGAGAATGGATATTTGAAATGGTTCTTAGTCCAGAATGAAGATACATATTATTTATATGATAATAGCGGAATACATAGTTTAAAGAAAGTTGAGAGCGAAAGAGAAGTAGAGGGAGAGCTTATAAGGAAAGCGATATATGAAATGTATGATTATAAGTTCTTTACAAACGATAGAGCAGTAAAGGGAGCGAGGTTCGCAGGTGTAATTCAAGACCCAGCAACAAAGAATGAAACGTATTTATCTATTTTCCACTATGGATTGCCTTATTTGAAGAAAGAAATACAGTTAGGTAGTGAGTTTGATTTAACAATGCGGAAGCATGTTTATCCACAAAGGGCGATTATTGGAAGAGCTTGTTCAGGAGCAGAGGGAGAGGGTAGATGCATAAATGGGGAAACGGTTAATGGAGATATTTGTAGCGTTTGTAAAGGAACGGGGATTGATGTTAATGCAGTTGATAGCACGCAAGAATTATTAATAATCAAGGAGGATGATGATAAGCAACAACAGTTGTACCCAAAAGACATTGTTCATTATTTTAGTCCACCAGTTGATTTAGTTAAATTTCAAGAGGATTATCAAGAGAAAATACATAGAAATTTCAGAAATGCAATATTTTCGCAAGTTCTAAAAAGAAGTAATAATGAAGTAAGTAAGACGGCAACTGAAATAAAATATGAGGGCGATGATTTATTGGATACTTTATATCCGTTTATGCAGAAGTACGCAAATCTTTGGATGCATATAATGGATGAAATTATTCATGATGATAGTGCTAAATCTTATTTTGAATTTCCAGCGGTAATTTTTCCACAGACAGAAGGAGAAATATTAGAAGAATTAACGCAAATGCGACAAAGTGGTGCACCACAGTTCTTGCTTGCGGAATTGCAAAAAAATTGGATAATCCAGAAGTATGCTACAGATATGGAGAAGCTTACAGAAATGGAAGTTAAAATGAAATTCCAACCGTTCTTTGGAAAGACAGATGAAGAAATAAGATTAATTATAGCTACAGGAACGGATGAAATTTCAAAAGCATTACATAATCATTTCCATGAGATATTTGTAAATATAGAGGAGAGTTATTTGGATTTCTATTATTTAGATTATAGCAGGCAGAAAGAAATAGTACATCAGGAGGCTAGAAAATTTATTAATGAAATTAATGTTTTTGATTAAAAGTTTACTTACCTTTGTATTGACGTTAGTCCATAATTTTTATTTTTTAAGTAAAAACCATGCAGGTGCCAGCTTGTGTGGTTTTTTATTTAGCATAATTAAATTTATTTGTAAAATAATTTGGTAGATTGAAAAATAAGTCGTATATTTGTAATAACAACAAGACACACAATTAAATAACTTTTTTAAAAAATAGAAATTATGAAAAATAATAAAAACAACTTTAGTAAAAGAACATCAAGCCAAGTAGCTTCAATATTAAGAGCGAACGGAATAACATTCAAAGTAGAAAATTTAGGAGATGGCAGAACGTTTTATATTAACGACTCCAGTTTAAGAACAAGAATGGCAATCAAAAAAGCTGGTTTCATTCTTGAATTATCAAAAAAGGGTGATAAAGGGTGTGTTTTCAAAACGTACTAAAAACCCTAAAAATCTTTATAAAAAGATTTGGCAAATTCAAAAATAAGTCGTATCTTTGTATTAGTAACGATATTGTTACAGAACTTAAAAAATTAAAAATCATGGAAATTATGAAAATAATATTTGAATCACCCGGAGAATATTTAGATGAAAAAAATGTTTTTTATTCAAAAAAGTATGATGCAAATTATATTATAAGTAATTGTAAGAAAGTCGCAATCGTTAATAGCAGTAAATACCCCCTGTATAGCCACTATTCTGGGAGGCGTATGAGAGACCCAAAAACTTTCGAAAACATAGAAATACCTGTTCAAACAAAAATCTACAAAACAAATTTTGCAGAACACGGCACTATGGCATTGTATAGGGCGTACTGGGTGAGACCCTTCATGAAAAGTATTGGGTACTATAACAACAAGGATTGGGAGTTTTCTACCCAACCGTTCCGTGAAAGGCAAATCATTTTAGAAATTTGCTCACCAGGCGAACACGGAATGCCTTTTGTTCACTCTCATGCACTTTCCCACGAGGAAATGAATGAGGTGATTATGGAAATTTTTCTATCCCAAAAAAAAGAATTCCTGCCTACAGACAGGAGAGATTTCTGGAAAATAAAATGGGAGGGTCCTCACTCTCATTTGGATATAACTTTTTGGAGCGTTTGGAACGGAAGTAATGATGCAGCATCTAAGTTTGATTCCATTGTCTCTGGCTTTATTAAAATGCATGCACACCATTTAAGCTGGGGTCTCCCATACCCTGCAAACGCCCCAAAATTCAAAATAAAAGAAGCTACTGAAATAGTAGCTAAAATAAAAAAAGGTATGGATTGTTATAAGTATAAATCTTTAACTGCAGAAGATATAAAATCATATATATCATAAAACCAACAGTGTAGATTTCTTATCTCTTAATCGTACCAGCCCTGTTATATTTGGGTAATTAATCAATTTTAAAAAAAAAACTATGAAGTTATTAAACAAGGACATTGCAAGATGCATGAATCATAGATGTAGTCTTAGAACCTATTGCAAGCGATATATGCAATTAAAGCTTGATTATGAAAATAATGAACAAGGCATAGTTCCAGTAACGCGATTTGGAAATAAAGATGAAACAAAATCATGTGAACATTATTTAAAATTAGAATTATGAGAATGAACGACAAAATATTTAAAGAGTGGTTTAAAACCACTAAAGATACCTCTGGAATAGAGGTAAGATACATCTTCGGACACTTAACGCAAGAAGAATTCTGGGAGGGGGCTTCACCTGCATTAGAAGCTAAAAACCCCTATACAGGAAATTGGGTTGAGATATACCCAATAACACAATAAAAAAAATATAAAAATAGAATTGAACTTAAATATTAACACAAAACCCGCCATTACTTATACGCATTGTTGTGCGTATGTGGCGGTTTAAATAACGAAAATTATGATTACAGATAAAATAGAAAAAGAAGATATTGTCTTTGTTGAATATAATGGGATTGGAAGACCATTTCAGGTTTACACAAAAGATTTAACCGGTTATGATTTCTTCTATAAAGATGGTTGGATTCAATGCGAATGGTGTTCTTGGAATATTCGCCCATTTTTAAATGAACTTGCGCCTGAATGGAAAGCTAAAAAGAAATTTAAAGTTTGGTTTAATGAAAAATTTAGACCGACAAACAATTCTTTTAAAGAAGAAAAAATATTGACAGATAAAGAAATATCTGAAATGGGCTATGAAATAGTTAAAGAACCAAAATGGATAGAAGAAATAATTTATGCAATATATTCTTATTAGACGAATTGTAGCCATTACGCACAACGGTTTGCAGCTAACGGAATGGGTATTGGCGAAGTTGCCGAACCGAAATATTAATTAACTAACTAAATTTCAAATTATGGATAAAATTTCAAATAACCACAAAACTATCAACGAATCACAGAAACCCCCCATTTTTGAAACGGCTTCATTTCACATCGTAAAGCCTTGTAATATGCGTTGCAAATTTTGTTATGCAACCTTTGATGATATGAGATTGACAAATCAATTATCAAAGTATGATGCTTTTAAAATACTTGACAAATTGAAAGATGCAGGATTGCAGAAAATAACATTTGCAGGTGGCGAACCTTTACTTTACAAGTGGATTTATGAAGTGATTGTTTATTCAAAAACTATTGGATTGACTACTTCAATAATAACAAATGGTTCGTTATTAACTGATGAAATACTTGAAAAGTTTAAAGGTAAACTTGACTGGATTGGTGTTTCAGTTGATAGTTTAAATGAAACTACAAATAATTTAATTGGAAGAACCAATAAAAAGAAAGTTAATTATTTAGACTTATGCTTGAAAATAAAAGAAGCAGGTTTTAGATTAAAAATAAATACTGTTGTAAATTCATTTAATTGGTATGGTGATTTGAATGATTTTATTGACGATGTACAACCTGATAGGTGGAAAGTATTTCAAGCATTAAGAGTTGAAGGGCAAAATGACAAACAATTTGATGAAATTAAAGTTAGCGAAGAACAATTTGAAAGCTACATAAATAACCATAAACACCAAAAATCTATTGTTGTAGAGGATAATGAAACTATGACTGGCAGTTATCTTTTAATTGACCCACAAGGTAGGCTATTTGAAAATTCAAAAGGCAAACATACTTATTCGAAACCATTACAAGATAATGATATAGATATTTGTTTGTCAGAAATAAACTTAAACAGAGAAATGTTTATCAAACGAGGCGGTATCTATGAATGGTAGGGTGTCGCTAAGGTTGCAGCTAACGGCTGGCGCTATACGAAGGCAGGGGTTAAGATGCATTCCCTTTCAGCCTACCACAAATGATAAAAGATGCACGAACGCTCACTTTAGCAGTACGCCCTGCTTTTGTATAGCGTATGTTATAGGGCGTTTATTATTATTAAAATGGATAGAGAAGAATATGCAATGATGGCTAAATTAATGAGCCAAATACCGCCTAAACAAGAAACTCCTAAAGGGCAAAAATTTCATATTGGAGAGATTGTAAAAATATCAAAACCTGAAAGTTGGTTTTCACATGTTCGTTTTGAAAAAGACAAGGAAAGGCTTTACGAAATACAATATTCCTATTTTCAAAAATATGGCGGAGATGAAGAACGACAAACCAAGAGTTATTCTTTAAAGCACTTATTCGAGGATAATTCAAGTGCATGGTATGAGGAATCAGAATTAGAACTGGTGAAAGGCATTGATGAAATAAATGAGGAAAGAGATTTAGCCGAATATCAACGCTTAAAAGCTAAATACGAAGCAGGGTCTTAAATGCCCTATAACTTACTTATACCCGCTATAAAGTAGCGGGTATACAACATAATGTAAAACCGCTTTGTGAAGGTGGAGGGTTATTTTCTTATCCAGATAAAAATAACTAAAGCAACGACAATTAATAATAAATACCAATATCTTTTCTTTGGTTGTTCTGAATACTTTTCAACAATTGTTCTTTTTCTCACAATATAAAGTGTATCCTCTAAACATTCTGCATCAACAAATATTGTATCATTTACTCTTACTAATTTAACCTTTGCTTTTTCTTTTTCAACAATAAAAGTATCAAATTCAATTGCAGTGAAAGTGTCGATTAAAACGCTTTCTTTTATTATTTGTATTGTATCTTTGATTATTACAGTATCATTTTTGTGAACGTAAGGGTAACGTTCAACAAGATTTGCATGCCTACGAACAGGGTCGCAAGATGATAGAAATAATAATATAAATATAAAAATGTATCGCATATGTACGAAGATAAGAAAAAGAATGTATTTCAAAAATTCTTTGATAAATATGAAAAGAAAATAGAAAAGATTGAGAAGAAATTAACGAATGTTATCCAAGGAGAAATACAAAAGTTAGATGTAAATAAAGAGGGTAATTTTAAGCAAACAATAATTAATCTTAATAAATTAAATGTAATTCAGGCGAATTTTATAAAAGAGTACCAGAAGCAAATAGAGCCTTTGATTAAGGATTTTGTGAAAAGTTTATCCAGTTCTTTGAAAGAAAACAAGATTTATTTTAAGGATATTTCAAAAGTAAAATATAATGGCGAAATAGGAGAAACAGTACTAAAACGCAGGTTAGGGATTAATGATAAAGGAGGATTAAAGAAGAATGGATATTTAGGTAGGATTGTAAGGAATACAGCGATTGCAAATGATATTAGAACAATGCTTGAAATGGATATTGCGAATGGCAGAAATTTCGGAGCAACAAGCGAAAAGTTGAATGATTATCTAGAAACAAATAAGAATAAGAGGTCGAGAATTAAAGCATATTTAGATACAACAATTAGAGATACTTATATACAAAATGACAGAGCAATTACGAATGAGCAAGCAAATAAATATCAATTATTCCATTTTATTTATGCAGGTACAATCGTAGAGAGGTCTAGATGTTTTTGCATCGAAAGAGTAGGAAAGGCATTTAGCATTGAAGAAGCACAAGGATGGAGAGAATTGATAGGACAAGAATGTGCACCTATCGTCGGGATAAAAGCAGAAAATCTGAATGAAAAGAAATTAAATTACGACCCTTTGTTGGATATGGGTGGTTGGGGATGTTTACATATTCCAAGATATATAACTGAAAATATGTATAATTCAATGAAAAAAGAATAAAGAGGTGTTTTTTAGCGAAAAACGCCTTTTTTATTGCACAAAAATAAAGTCCTAATTTATAACAAGTTATATATAATGATAAAAATATTATAAAAGTTCCT
>Ga0079226_10001187_pt1 | contig 19818 bp, 19 predicted proteins | sample Poulit2014_FD_76345 | JGI IMG/M metagenome (GOLD analysis project Ga0079226, IMG submission 76345) | Agricultural soil microbial communities from Georgia to study Nitrogen management - Poultry litter 2014 | ecosystem: Environmental > Terrestrial > Soil > Agricultural land | place: USA: Georgia... | reverse complement strand
CCACAGCCTGCAAGTGTAATAGCTAATGTTAGAATAAGTAATAATGATAATATTCTTTTTTTGTTAATCAATTAAAACTCCTCCTTTATTTTATTAAAGTGAACTCAACTTCACCAGTAACTATTTCTACATTTATCCCCCTTTTTCCTCCTTATTTATATTACTATTTTACAAAAATGACTCCAAGTTAACCTTGGAGTCTTATAGTATATTAGCAAATGTTTGATTCTTTTGCAATATAACCTTCTTTTACAAGAACATTGGTTGCCTTTTCTAATCTTTCTTCATTTACCATAACAACTGGCCCAGTACAACCCATACCACTTTCTGCATATATTTTATTTTTCCATAAAACTTGTACTGCATCTTCTAGTTCCATAATATCTATACCTGAAATTGTTCCAGTTACTGTCTCTGCTGGTGGTGCCTCAACTTCCTCTACTTTTGTTTTTTTACTTCCTTTATCTAATGCTTTTAATATTTCTTTTAATCCTGCCTTATTTACCTTTTCAAATTCTTCTTTAGCAATAGATTTTAAATTACCTTTGGCTAAGTTTGCACCATAGGCTATAGCATTGGCTACTACAGGTACTCCACTTGCTCTAGATAAAATTAATATTACCCTATCATAATCTTCACCAATTCCAGGACCATAGCCATACCCTAAAGATTCATAGCTACCACCTGTTGTATAAGATGAAAATACTTTCATTAAAAGATTACCAGTTAATGTATCCGTCACCATAATATCTGGAGTACCAGTTAATAAATCATTTCCTCTCATTATGATACCACCATCAGCTCTCATGGTTTCAGCAAAGTTTATGTTATATCCATTATCATTTAATTCTCTAAAGGCTCTTTCTACTTGCACAGCTCCATCTACATTTAGAATACCAACTGTTGGTTCTTCTAGTCCCATAGCTTTTGCTGTAATTATTCCATAGATACCATTTTTAATCATTGCTTCAACTCTATGAGAAGATGAAGTTCCTGTTGTTGTGGCTAAAGTCATTTCTTTACCTATCCCTGGTGTTACTACTCTACCTACAGTGGAAACGCCTATAGGAAAATTGTAATGCATAGTTACAGCACAATCAATATCTCCATTATCTAAAAGCTCTTCCATCTTTTCATATCCTTCATCTTCAGTATCAGCAACTACTTGCTCAAGATCACTGTCTACTTTTGGCCCAATTAGTACAACTTCGATAGAATTATCTCTTTCTTGAGCTAATTCTGCTCCTTTTACAAGGTTTTCTACTCCATGTTCACTACCTAAAGTAGTAAGGCCTACTCTTGATTTATTACCAAATTGACCTGTTTCTAATCCTTCTGCTATATCGTTAAAAACTTTTCCTACCATACCTTTAACATTTTTGTCTACCATTTTATCACCTCTAATCCTTAAGTAGATGTGAAGCGAAGTCTTTCATAGATTCAGCTACTAATTTTCTTACTTCTTCTTCTGAAACACCTTTGTCCTCATCTACTTTTCCTGGATTTTTCTCAATAACTATAGACACACCATCAAATAAATTAGTCATACGACCTAGGAATAAACTACCTTTCCCTACTACCATAGCTCTATTAATTTTTCCACTTAATATATCTTCTCTTGCGAATCCTGCATAAGGTACTCCTGAAGGTATATGTCCTTGGGTTGGTGCCCATCCTACCATACCATGTTCTTTAATAAAATCATTTAATTGAGTTCTTTCAATATCTTTTTTCATAACACCTAATGCAGCTATCATCTTATAGTTTGCAGTTGGCACATCTCCAGCTCCAGCTGGTTTCGTTACATCTGGATTTTGCATTTCTACTGAATATTTATCTATATCTGTAATCTTCATATCAGCTTTATCTAGTGGATCAGTAACTAATGCGGACATAACTCCTTGTGGAGATGATCCTGTTCCAACAGTATGTCTTCCTACTATATCGGTTCTGAAAATTGGGTTTTCACCGTCATTTTCACTTATTAGCACTGCAAATCCTCCAAGAGTATCTTCTAATATTGGAAATCCTTTCTTTATATGATCCTTACCATTCATACCTAATTTTGCCGTAGATCCTCCAGCAGCTACTACTACATTTTTAAATACACCTGCTTGAACTAATGCACTAGCTTCAATTATAGCATGAGTTGGTGCTGCACAGAATCCTCTTGTGTCAGAACCAGTAGCATTTGTAAGTCCTGCTGTCTCAGCTAATGCTTTTGCAAAGTTTCCTCCACCTCTTTGGTTCATATCCCCACAAGCTTCTTCTGAACATTCTATAACATATTCAACATCTTCAGGATCAATATTATTTTTTTCAATTAAATTCATTATTGCTAATGCACCTGAAGCTTTAACGGCTAGATTTTCAAATAAAACATGTGCACTTAAATTTGTATCTATCTCATGAGCTTTCTTTACACAACCAACAATTTCTCCATTGTTAAATAATCCTTCTGCACCTTGTTCATTTATAAGTTTTTCTATATCTTCTTTGTCATCACCTTTACCTAGTTTAGCTATTAATTCCTCTCTAAAACCAGGGTGATCTTCTAGCTCTACTCTTACTTCATTAGTAAATTCTTCAGTTAACTTTACTAAGTCAAAAGCATCTACTATTTTCATCATACCAATAAACTCATCTTGTGGCATTATTTCTCCATATTTACCTTCTCTAGTTGCATTTTCAGCTTTTTTATCATGCCAAGGTTGTTTATGTTCACCTAATTCTTCTGGAGTCATACCTCCTATATAAACTTGATTTGGCATATAACTTACAACTTCTTCAAATGTTCTTAAATGTTTAGGTACTTGTTTTAAATAATCTGAATCTGGATTAATAGCTCTTTCTGTAGTTTGTGTAGTTCCATTATTTATAACCATCTCCGGAGCATGTAAAAGTACATATCCAGCTCCTTTTAACACTGGGAAATTCATATTTCCACCTCCAATTATTTTTTATGTAATAAGAATATTCTAGCTTATTAAAGGGTGATAAAATTTTATCACCCTTTAAATAATATTGTCACTATCTATTCAAATACAGTTTGATCGTCTACTTCCGTAGTCAATCCTTCTAATGCTTTTTCAACTAAGTCTCTTCTTAATTGTTTTTCTTCCTCTGGTTCTAAATTTGGATTTCCTAATGGATGAGGAATAGCAATTGCTGGTACAATTCTATTAGCTCCAACTGTTAAGGAAATTGGCACAACTGTACACATATGAATTACAGGAATCCCTGCACGTTCAATTTCTTTTACCATCGTTGCTCCGCAACGTGTACAAGTACCTCAGGTTGAAGTTAATATAACTGCGTCAACTCCATCAGCAACTAGTTCTTTAGCAATTTCTTCAGCAAAACCTTTAGCACTAGCTACTGCAGTACCGTTACCTACAGTACTATAGAAGTATCTGTGTAAACCACCTATTTTTCCTTCCTTCTCCATATCCCTTAATACATCTACAGGAATAACTCTATCTGGATCCTCATTAGCATATACTGGGTCATGGCCACCATGGGCTGTTTCATGGGTTTCTCCTGTTAAATCATCTAAACCTTCTATATCATATTTACCATATTTAGACGCACTTGATGACTCTATATGATCGGGATTTCCTTTTGGAACTATACCACCAGATGTTACTATAGCAATTTTAGCTTTAGTAATATCTTTAATCGCTGGATTTGGTTCAACTCTATCAAAGTCAGGCATTGGGAATTCTGTTTCAAATTCCTCTTCCTTTAACTTTTTAATAAGCATATCTACTGCTCTTTCTGAACCTCTCTTCTCAGTAAAGAAGTTCTTTCTAACACCTCTTGGTATATAGCCTTCTTCATCTGGAGAACCTATTTCTTCATTTTTAGCTAATTTTAATGCTAAAGGTGCCATAGCCTTAACTGCTTTCCTCATACCTGCAGCACTATTTCTAGTTGATACTATATATACGCTGCTCTTAAACATATCAGCACCAGGATTTTCTATATACATTCCTGTTAAAACTGGAATTCCTAATTCTTTTTGAACAGCATCAGTTATGGTTCCTGCCGCAACTCCGTATCTACCTGCGTTAAATGCTGGTCCAGCTATAAATAAATCCGGATCATACTCTTTAACCATATCTAATACTGTAGCTGTAGCTTCCTCCATATTTTCACCAAAATAGCTATCACCACAAATTATAGTTGCAACTATTTCAGCTTCCCCTTTAAAACCTGCATTAAAAGCCATACCTGGCCCTACTGCACCTTCTCTAACTTCGGGTTTATAATCAGCTTTTTCTTCTCCACCGATTCCAGCAAAGAATTGATTTATATAATGTACAACTTTAATTTTACCCATTTAATTCCCCCCTCTCCTATTTTTTATTGGCTGGGATTTTAGTCATTAAATTTACAAAATTCTTCTCTTATTTCACTTACTTCTTCAATGATATCATCAACATCTAATACCATTTCCATCATACCAATCTGTTCATCATATATATCTGAATCTACTTCATTTTTAAATTCTGGTTCTACAACGTGATATACTCTAAGTCCTAACTGGACTCCTGCTAATGGACCTGCAAAAGTTGGGTCTCCAGCTGTAACGGTTTCAGCTGCTAATCCAGCTGCTTCACCTTCAGCTCCTCCTATTAGAATAACCATATTTTCTGCTCCATATTTTTCAGTTAATTCTTTAACCCTCTTTTGATTTTCTAAGTCCATAGCTCCTGCAGCAGTTCAGACAAAACATTCAGTTGATGAAAATACTACTTCAGCTTCTGTAGACTTTAAACATTCTTCAATAGCTGGTCCTGGTATACCATCTCTATCACCAATAATAATAACTTTTTTATTTGCATCAAACAATGCCATCTATTCCACTTCCTTTCATTTACGATTTATTTTTTAACACATTTACTTTCTAATAACCTTTTGCTGACATTTTATTAAATCCTAGCTCATTTGTAGCTCCTGTAATAGCTTGTAATTCCACAGTAATTGAGCCATCTTTCTCTAAACTACCATCAAATCCTCCAGCAATTATATCTACAAATTTTGTATCTCCTATTACCTTGTCCATTGAAGGTAATTCTATTACTTCATTTGCATTACCACCAGTTACAACTGCATTTGCTAGTGGATCTGCGTCAGCTAAAGATTGACTTGCACCATCTCTACCTGCATATTCATCTGTAATAATTACTGTTTTTATACCTTTTTGTTCAATTTTCTTACAGTTCATAATAAGGTCTGTATCTGGATTTCCAAAACCTTCTTGTGAAATTACAACACCATCTAACCCTAGGAATTCTGCTATTTTAGCTGTCCAATTTGAAGACCTTTCCTTATCAGCTAGATATACATTCTCATTAGTAACTATTACTCCTAAAAAGTTTATATCTTTGCCATGTCTTGCATATAAATCTTCAACTACTGGATTATTTAAATGATGGTAAGATGTATTCTTATCACATGCAGATACACAATTACCACTTAATACTGCTCCATCAAATACTTCAGTTGGATACAATAAAGTTGGTACTATTTCTTTTACATCTACTCCATATACATAAGTGTCATGAAGCAAACCTTGACTTTGTAACATTTGAACATAAGCTACTTTTGGTAAATCAGGATATTTTTCTACACTTTCCAATAAAGGTAATGTTTCATAAACTTCTACCTTATCAGGTTCTAATTCCTTTGCAGCTTCTCCTAAATAAGTTGCTATTTTTAATCCTGCCATTCTAAGAGCTTTTTCATGTTCGTGTTGTTTTAATCCTTCTGCTGGTTCACATAATAGTACAACATTGTTTAATTTTGAAAATGGAGTGTAGTCAGCTCCTGGACCTGTCATGTCAATAATACCTTCTTGGAAACCTACAATCTTTCCAGCTGTAACTACTGCACAACCTTTAAGAACATTAGTTTTTCCACTACCTACAGTTTCCACCTTTGAAATCATTCCTGGGAATACTCCACCTGGACCTTCTACTTTCACCCTTGGTTCTATAACGTCCTTTACAGGAGTAATTCTTACACTTTCACCAGGCCTTGCTAATTCTACATCTACCTTTTCTAAATGTTCATCTTCCTTAACTAAGGAAACTATTTCTTCTTTGTTCACGTATAAAACCCCATCTTCTACTTGAGTTTTATCACCAAATTGAACGTCTTTGATTAATATGTGACCTAATTCTAGACGCATAAAGTCACCTCCCCTTAATTTTAAAGTATCTATTTTAATTCTAGGCAAAATGCCTAGAATTAAAATCATTATGCATATTTTTTAATTAAATTTTCTACACTTGAAGCTGTAGCTTCATCTCCTACTACTGAATCTACTTTTTCACCATCTTTGTAAATAGCTATTACTGGTAATCCTAATACTTGTTGAGAAATAGCAAGTCTTCTTGCCTTAGTAATATCTAAGCTTGAAAATTTAATTTTGTCACCATATTCTTCTTCTAATTTTTCTACATGTGGCATTAAAGCCTTACAAGGTTCACAAGTTGGTCCCCAAAAATCTACTAATACATAACCATCAGCTTTAAGAACTTCATCTTCAAAATTCTTTTTAGTTAACTCTAACATATTAATTCCCTCCTCAGGTCTTTTTTAATCATTAAAAGCATTATTAATATATCTTTCACTTTGTACAGCCGCAATAGCTCCATCAGCTGTAGCAGTTATTACCTGCCTTAAAGACTTAACTCGGACATCCCCAGCTGCAAATACTCCTGGAATTTCTGTATTCATATCATCATCTGTTTTAATATAACCATTTTCTAATTCTAATTTACCTTCAAATAATTCTGTATTTGGTAAATAACCAATAAATACAAATATTCCAAATGTACCATCATCTTCATCAGCAAATATTTCTTTCTTTTCCTCTGTTTTTGTGTTTTTAACTACTATAGATGATACTATGCCTTCACCTTTTATCTCATCAATTACAGAGTCCCATAAGAAATCAATTTTATCATTAGCAAAAGCTTTTTCTTGTATAGATTTTGCTGCCCTTAATTCATCTCTTCTGTGTATTATAGTAACTTTTCTAGCAAACTTTGTTAAATATATTGCTTCTTCTACTGCTGTATCTCCACCACCCATTACAAATACCTCTAGGTCAGTAAAGAAGTCCGCATCACAAGTTGCACAATAGGATACTCCTCTACCGGTAAACTCTTTTTCTCCTGGACAGCCTATTAATCTTGGCTCTGCACCAGTTGCAACTATTACTGTTTTTGCTTTATATTCTTCTTTTTCACACTTAATAACCTTAATTTTGTCATCAAGATTTATATCAATAACTGTGTCAGTAACCATTTCAGCACCGAATTCTTTAGCTTGATCTACCATTCTCCCAACTAGAGATGGTCCACTTGCATTTTCCACTGAACCTGGGTAATTTGCAACTTCCGCTGTAGTAACTATTTGACCACCTGCTTTTTCTTTTTCTAAAATCAAAGTTTTAAGTTTTGCTCTGGCTGCATAAAGTCCAGCTGATAATCCTGCAGGGCCAGCTCCTATTATTATTACATCATAAATTTCAGTCATAGTTTTCTCCTCCTTCATTATCCTATATTTTATTATTTATATTTTACTTCTTTATTATACTAATAGCTACATCAATATGATGTACCTAATTAATATTATAATAGATTATCTAGCACAGATGCAACTATTGATAAATCAATAACCTGACAATCCTTTAAGGTTTCTTCGCTAAATTTTGGATTTTGATCATCTTTTAAAAATTTTTTTGCAGTTTCAATACTTTGTTCTATCATAAGTAGAGAATCCATATCTAAATCATTTTCATTAGCAATAGCTATAGTTTTATAAGGAGTTTCGTTAGGCTTTACACTACTAGATAGTGGATGGGTAAGTAGTTTAGAACCTGAATGTATCTTGTTCCTAACAATCTCCAACAATTTCAAATAGCCTACTTCCTGATATTCTATAGGAATACAACCGGAGTATTTTTCTTTAATCAAAGGATTATTTGTAATAACGTTTATATCTTCCATAATATATTCTCCTTAGAACCATTATATAATAAAGCATTTTTTACATTAAAAAAAACAGAATGGAAAGAGCAAACTACTGTGCCCACCTACCCTGTTCATAACCTGAGAGTTTCCCCTCAAAATGAGGATTGCTCCTTCGGTGCTTTCGCTTCCCAGAGTCCTGTCTAAATACGGTCCTTTTGCCTGAGATTATCACTAGAATTGGCAAACTCCTAGCTTAGTCCTTCGGCGCCATTACAAATTAGTCTCTCCCGTATTTATCATCCAGAATAAGGATATTAAATTGCTAATTTAAATTATTACTATTTTGTTAAGTTAATAACAACTTGGTATTATCATTATATTATATAATTAGGAAATTAACAACCCTATTTTAAAATTTTACAAAAAATTTATATTTGTTCTACATCTAATACATATTGTACTATATTTGATGAGTGATCTGCAACCCTTTCTAAGTTACTTAATATATCAAGAAAAACCACACCAGAGCTAGGTTCACACATTAATTTATTCAATCTTTCAATATGATTTACCCTATATTCTTTTTCTAATTCATCCACCTTTTCTTCTGAATCTTTAACCTCCATTGATAAGTTATAATCCACTTCTTCAAAGGCTTTAATGGCCTTTCTATATATTTTTTCGGTTCTGTCAAACATTATTTTTAATTCGTCAAGAGCATCATCTGTAAATAATAATCTATTATCTATCCTATACTGAGCCAATTCTGCTAAATTATCAGCATGATCTCCAACTCTCTCTATATCATTTATTGTATAAAATAATGTATTAACTAAACCATGTTGCTCCTCTGACAAAGGTTCATTAGACAGTTCTACTAAATAAGTAGTTATTTCTCTTTCTAACCTATTTATTACCGTTTCCTGTTGGAAAACTTCATTTGTCAGTTTCTCATCCTTATTTAAGAAAGATTTTTTAGCATTAATAAGATTTTCTCCAACTATATTTGCCATTCTTAAAACTTCTTTCTTTGCTTGGCCTACTGCAATAGACGGTGTTTCAATTATTCTTGAATCTAAGTAGTTATAACCTGTTGATTCTTCATATATATCACCAGGTACTAACTTTGTTGCAGCCTTTACTAGTAAGTTAGCAAAAGGAAATTGTATTGCTACGTTTAAAATATTGAATAAAGTATGGGCATTTGCAATTTGCCTCTGTATATTATTAGGCGTAATATAAGTTACCAAGACTTGGATTGGCACCCTCAATAATGTCATAAATATAATAGTCCCTATTAAATTAAAAAGGAAGTGTATAATTGCAGCTCTTTTTGCAGTTTTATTGGTTCCTACACTAGATATTAAAGCTGTAGTTGTTGTTCCTATATTGTCTCCAAATAGTATAGGAAAAGCAATATTAATATTTATTAAGCCTTGAGATGCTAGAGCTTGCAAAAGACCGATTGAGGCACTACTACTTTGGAGTATTGTAGTTAAACCTAATCCAACTAAAACACCTAAAAACGGATCATCTAAGCTTATTAATATATTTTTAAATGTTTCATTTTCACTTAATGGTGCTAAACTATTCCCCATCATATCCATTCCAATAAAAAGAATACCAAATCCCATTAATATTTCCGAAATATTTTTTGCCCTTTTACTTGATGTCGTTATCCAAATACCAACGCCTATTGCCAAAACTAGTGGGGCAATATCTGTTAAACTAAAAGCTATTAATTGAGCAGTAATAGTAGTACCAATATTGGCTCCCATAATTACTCCTACTGCTTGACTAAGAGTCATGAGCCCTGCATTTACAAATCCTATAACCATAACAGTAGTTGCACTACTACTTTGGACAACCATCGTTACTAAAGCTCCAATTAATACACCCATTAACCTATTATTGGTTAAGACTTCAATTAAATGTTTTAATTTTTCACCAGCTACTTTCTCTAAACTCATGCCCATCATATTCATACCATATAAAAATAATCCTAAACCACCTAAAACTCCAAAAGCAATTTCCATTTCAAACCCCCTAATATAATTTTTTGTACATAATTATATAATAACATTAATGTGAAGTTCTTATGTTAAATCTATGTTAATTTTTATTTAACACAAATTTTTCAATAACTTTAGCTACACCATCTCTATCGTTATTATCAGTTATATAATCAGCATATTCTTTGGCCTTTTCTTCCCCATTTTCCATGGCTACTCCTAAACCAGCCATCTTTAACATTGATATATCATTTTCATTATCTCCAATAGCTATAACTTTAGATGTAGGTATATTAAACTTCTCACATAATAGTTTTAAACCATTACCTTTAGTTACTCCTTTGTTCATAATTTCTATATTATTAGACCAGGAACTCGCTATTTCTACACCATTTATTTGAGAAATCTTTTTTCTAAATTTCAATAATCTTTCTATATCCCTATCTACAACAATGTACTTATACACTCTAATTTGATTTTTTTCTATTTCTTTTAAAGGAGCTTTCATAACCTGATAATCTACTCCATGATAAATATTCTTTTCTCCAGTCCAGCCTTTAAAAAGTTCTGAGGAAGCATTTTTTTCTGTCAAATAAAAAGTTTCATCATCATAAAAATGATAATAAACTTCTTCCTTCTCAGACATTTTAATTACTTCTTTTGCTACATCTTTATTAATAGCTGAATCATAAATAACATTTGATTTTCCCTTTTCAGCTACAAAAGCTCCATTACATGAAATAATAGGAGTAGTTAGTCCTAAGCTTTCTGCATATTCATTAGCAGAAGTAAACAACCTTCCAGTAGAAAGTATTATATTCGCTCCCAAAGATTTTGCTTTCTTTATAGCCCTTTTATTTCTTGAAGATATTTCATTATCACTATTTAATAAAGTTCCATCCATGTCAATTGCTATTAATTCATATTTCATCTTTTATAACCCCCATTTTATTTTTCCAATAAACAGTATACCATATACATTAAATAAAAATAGCGAATAAACAGTATATTAAACTATCTATTCACTACTAATTATAGTCTATTTAAATAAAAGCTTAGTTTAAACAGTCCCATTAATTTTAAGGCCCAACCTTATATATATAATTACTAGGCTTATAATAATCTGAAGTTATTTGCTTTGTTTCTACGATCTTACCATTCTTTATAATTTGTTTATAAGTATTAACCTTATATCCTTCTCTACCTTGCTGCACAACTTCTTTAGCTCCAGGTTTTAAACTATTATCTTTTATTTTTTCTGTTTTAGGTTTAACTTTTTCAACAACTTCTGAAGTAATTTTTACTTGATAATCTTTAGCATTCTTATCCCCATAAACACGGGCATATACTTTGTTATTAGATACCTCCATAGTAATATATACTGGAAAATCAAAATCATTTTTAAACCTTAAATCTATATGTCCATAAGATACGGTTGCATCGTGCCCTAAATCCACATATTTTACTGGGATAGAGTGATGCCCCCTTTCCACAATAGTCATATTTGCTAATAGCAAAGCATTATAAAGTGTAGTAGATGTTTGACATACTCCTCCACCTAAACCTGGAATAAATTCACCTTTTACTATTATATTTGCCTCTTTATACCCATTTTTTACATTTCTTGGCCCAGTTAATTCGTTAAAAGATACAGTTTCATTAGGTAATAATAGTTTACCACTTACTGATTTAGATGAAATTCTTATATTTTCTTTTCTATCTTTGCTGCTATTACCAAGAGAAGTTGAAAATTCACCTATAACTCCATTAACTCTTCCTAGAAGTTCTTTTTTTACTTTAGGCTCTATAATGTTTACGGGTATTTCTATATCTTTTAAAATATATATATTATCTTCTATAGCTGTTTTTAAAGTCTTTTCATCTACTTCTCTTCCTAGGACTTCTTCAGTAACTTGAAAATTACCACCGTTAAAATTAAAAACTGCATTTTTGCTTTTTAAATTAATATCCTTTTTAATTTCCTCTACATGTTTGTCAATTAACTTTTTATCATAGCTAGACTCTAATTTAAATGTCTTCCCTTCCTTTTTAGTATTACTAATTATCTTTAATTTATTAATAAAAGTACCTTGTCTCCCTATATTATAAGCTTCATCAACTGCCTTAGAATAATCATATTTAAATCCTAAGTCCTTCAACCCTATACTATAAACTTTATCTCTATAGTTTAGTTTCATTTCTTTGCCTTCTAATTCTTCTTCTCTTTTTGATTCTATAAGTTTAATTGCATCTTCTTTAGTTTTATTACTAAGGTCAAATTCTTCTACTTTTATCCCTTCATATATAGTTTCTACATTTAGAACACTATAAATACTATAATAAGCTACCCCGAACAGTATTGCTATTACTACTAATACAAGATATAAAATCTTCCGGCTTTTTTTGCCCGTTTTTTCCATAGCCAACCCACCTTTAAATTTATTGTAGTATAGATTCCTCTATACTGAGTCTGGTAAACCAAGGCCTTTAGAAACCCACGACTTTAATCTTGGCAGGTTCACTTACTATCCCAGTATACTTCTATATTGTCTAGTTCTTTTAATGGCTCCATATACTTGGCTTCTCTTCCATTGACTTTTAAAATTAGTCTTCCCTTAGGTTTTGATAAATCAAAATCTATGTGGTTAAAGATATCTACAAATATGAATTCTTTTTTATCGTATGTAAAGCTTTTTTCTTCTCCATTTATCATTAATTTTATCTTTTTCCCATATTTTTCTCTATTACTAGAATATTTAAAGGTAGTTATACTATCTCTATTATTCAGCTTGCAATTAGTTTTTTTCTTTTCATCATTTACTAGTACTTTATAGTCCTTAGTATCTATATTCAAAAACTCAAGTAATTCATTTAAATAAACTACTTTATCCTTACCCTTACTACCATCCACTATTCTTATATGATCATTATTATTTAATTTTGTGTTTAAATTAGCTTCCTCATTATTTACATATATCTTAGCTGGTTTACCAGCTTCACCTTTTAACACTTTCTTTTCTTCATTAAAATAAAATATAAAATCTTTACCTCTTTCAGGAATTAACTTTCTTGGATTATATCCTGTAAGTATTAAAACATCTGAAACCTTTATATCCTCTGTGTTGAATACTCTGACCTTTTCATCATTCATATATATTTCTAAAAAATTTTTATTATTACTGTTTAAACCTTCTAAAGCAATTCCAATAGGTGTAATAATGTCTGGCCCTCTAAACTCATCACTTAAGCCTTCTATATCCCCTATACTACTAACGTCCTTTACTACTACTCTCTCCTTAGGAATACCCAGATTTTTAGCTATAAATCTATCTAACAAAGGAATTTGACTACTACCCCCTATCAAGAAAACTGCACTAGGGGCCTTTCCATTACTATTCATTATTTCTTTACTTATTTCTTCTGCCAAAGTATTAACTTCATCTTTAATATTAGATATTATCTCCCTAGAGGATAGGCTCCTTTTAATACCTAATATATCTTCTATTTCATGATTTTCTCTTTTATTTAAGCTTATTTTTAACCTTTCACTAGTGTCAAAATCCAATAAATAGTGCTCTGAGATTTTTTCTGTTATTTCGTCTCCAGCTAAAGAAGTCATAGCATATGCAACAATGGCCCCATCTTTTGCTATAGCAATGTCTGAAGTACCAGCACCTATATCTATTAAAGCAATATTTAATAATCTTAAATTCTCCTTAATAGATGCGTTAATAGCTGCAATTGGCTCTAGGGTCATATTCAAAACCTCTAGTTCAGCCTTAGTTACTACTGCATATAAGCCTTCTATTACTGTTTGAGGTAAAAATGTAGCTAATAAATCTACTCCAATAGTTTCTCCTCGGTGACCTTCTAAATTTTCCATAAAACTTTCATCTAAATAATATTTTACAATGGTATAACCTATGCAAAAATATTTAAGATTGTTTTTTCTACCTGCATCTATTTCTTCTTGGGCTTTTTGTATTGCCTCTAATTCTAAAGCATTTATTTGCTCTCTACTAATTTCTTGGGAGTTGTCCACTTTTTTATCAACCCTAATTCTATGGGTCTTTAAGGAGCGTCCTGCCGCAGCAATGGAAACCTTTTTTAATTTTATATCTAATTCATCTTCTAATTCTTTTTTTATTTCCTTAACTATTTTTGTTACTCCTTCAATGTCATGGATTTGACCATCATACATATTTCTTCTATCATGTTCTTTTATAACACTTGATAGTATTTTAAAGTCCCCATTTTCATCATACTTTCCTACCATACCTATTACAGTTCTTGTACCTATGTCTAAAGAAAAAACCGTCATAATATCGCAGCCCTTTCATAATTTAATTTTGTATATCTATTTATTATTATAATATAAACAATAATCTGTCAATGGACAATCTTCACATAAAGGCCTTCTGGCTTTACAAATCCTTCTACCATGAAGTATTAACCAATGGTGAGCCTTAGACCAAAGTTTTTTGTCTATATTTTTCATTAAATCTTTTTCAGTCTCTAAAACATTATCACTATTAGCTAACCCTATTCTATTAGATACCCTAAATACATGAGTATCTACTGCTATAGCATCTACTGAAAATGCATTACTTAAAACTACATTTGCCGTCTTTCTACCAACCCCTGGCAATTTCATAAGTTCTTCTCTTGTATCCGGAACTTTTCCACCATATTCTTCTACTAATATTTTACATGTCCCTAAAATATGTTTACTTTTATTCTTATAAAAGCCACAACTCCTTATTAACTCTCCTAGCTCCTCCTGAGTAAGTTCTAGATAATCTTCTGGCTTTTTATATTTTTTGAATAAATCCTTAGTTATTTTATTAACTCTTACATCAGTACATTGAGCTGATAAAATAGTTGCTATTAATAACTCAAAAGTATTAGAATGATTTAATTCTGTCTCAGCTTTTGGATATGAACTGTTAAGAATGTCTAATACATTTTCTCTGTCTTTTTTATCAAGAATCCTTTCCATTTTAATCACCTACAAAATTTCTATATTTTGATCTACTATTTCAACTCTACTATCCTCATCTACATATTTTATCACATTAGATATAATTTGATTAGCATGATTTGAATTATTAGTAACGCAAGCAAACCCTACTAATGCTGTTTTCCAGCTATCATTTAATTCTATTTCCGCTATAGAAATGTTGAATTTAGATTTTAATCTATCTATTATACTTCTAATAATATGTCTCTTATCTTTTAATGAATTAGATTCATATAATATAAGTTTTAAGGTACATGCACCTATAATCATTAATACCACCTCATTAGGATTTCAATCTATATACTATATTAAACTATTTTTTAAATAAAGAAAAGAGGGTCAAAGCCCTCTTCCCATTATTTCAGGATATTCATTTCCTTTCCCACTTTTTCAAATATTTCTACTGCTCTGTCCAATTGTTCTTTTGTATGCCCTGCCGTAATCATACATCTAACCCTTCCTGTTCCTCTTGGGACTGTTGGGAATACGATAGCTGATACAAATACGCCATTATCTAATAATTTTCTACTAAATTCCATAGACTTTGCTTCATCTCCAATTATTACTGGAGTGATTGGTGTTTCACTATTGCCAGTATTGAATCCTAAAGTTCCAAGTCTTTCTTTAAAGTATTTAGCATTATCCCATAATCTATCTGTGTATTCAGTAGATTCCATTAACATTTTTATGGATTCCATAATAGCTCCTACTGATGCTGGTGGTAACGAAGTACTGAAAAGAACTGGTCTAGCTCTATGATTTAACCATTCGTACATAGTATTGCTTCCTGCTACATATCCTCCCACTACTCCTATAGCTTTTGACAATGTTCCCATAGAGAAATCTACTCTACCATGAAGATCAAAGTGGTCAACAGTCCCTCTTCCACTTTCCCCTAATACTCCTGAACCATGAGCATCATCTACATATGTCATAGCTTCATATTTTTCAGCTAGCTCGACTATTTCAGGAAGTTTAGCTATATCTCCATCCATACTGAATACTCCATCAGTAATTATTAAAATATTTTCATATTTATCTCTATTTTCTTTAAGTATTTGTTCTAAATGATTTATGTCAGAATGTTTAAATATTGCCTTCTCTGCCCTACTAAGTCTCGTTCCATCAATTATAGATGCATGATTTAACTCATCTGAAATAATTAAATCCCCTTTTCCTGTTACTGCTTGGATTGTACCTGCATTAGCATTAAATCCTGATTGATAAATAAAAGCAGCTTCTTCACGCTTAAATTCTGATAATATTTTTTCTAATTCTTCATGTATTGCCATATTACCTACTATAGTTCTTACAGCTCCTGCCCCTGCACCATATTTCTCAACGGCTTCAATAGCTCCCTTTTTAAGCCTTGGGTGATTTGCAAATCCTAAGTAGTTATTAGAAGAAAGGTTTATAACCTTTTTCCCATTTAACATTATTTCCGCTTCATTTGCACCATCTAAAACCGGAAGTTTCCTATAAACTCCTTGTTCCTTCAAGTCTTCAATGCTCTTCTTTAAATAGTTAAGTTCATGGACATTGCCCACAATTATCACTCCTTAGTTAAATTAAAATTGTACATTTATAGTATAACACAAATAAGCTATATTTAATTACCGAACTTTATATCATTATATTTTAGTAATTTATATAACTCAGTTTTTACACTTTCATTCTCTTCATTTTTCAATGTTTCTCTAATAATTTCTTTAGCTATTTCCTTATCTATATTTAAAATAGCCCAGGCAGCATATTTTCTAATCATAGGGCTTGCCTCATTTTCCAACATAGATTTTAAAGTTTCTATATGCTCTTTCTTTTTCATATTTCCAAGGGCAATTATCCCATTTCTTTTTAAAATATTTTTCCCTCTCCAACTACCAGCCATTTTACCATACTTTTCTTTAAACTCTCTGTTAGACATTTTTAATATTTCTTCTATATTGACACATCCTTTAGTTTCCCTAGGAATAAAATATTCATTACTACCTTTTTTCACATCTTTATTTTTAGGGCATACCATTTGACAAGTATCGCAACCATAAATTTTCACACCCATTTTATCTCTTAATTCATAAGGGATATTGTCCTTTGTTTGAGTGAGATAAGAAATACACCTTTTTGGATTTAGTCTAAAGGGTTCCTTTAAGGCTCCAGTAGGACAAGCTTTGAAGCATAAGGTACATTCCCCGCAATGATTTTTAGCTTCAACAGGTCGAAAATCAATATCTAAACTAGTCAATATATATCCTATAAATATAAATGAACCATATTCATCATTAATAATAGAGCAATTCTTCCCATAATAGCCTATACCTGCATTTTTAGCAATTTCTCTATCTATTAATGGTCCTGTATCTACAAAATATTTATAATCAAAATCTTTTATCTTTTTTATTTCTTCTATAAGATTTTCCATTTTTTCTTTCAATACTAAATGATAGTCTATACCCCAAGAAGATTTCGAAAGACTCCCCTTTAATTTAAAGTCTACTTTTTCATGATAATCTATATTATAAGACAATCCTAAAACTATAATAGTTTTACAATTTTCTAGTGTTACTTTAGGATCTATCCTTTTATTTATATTGTCCTCTTCAAATTCTGTTTGATTCCCTTTATTTTTTCTTTCCACTATATAATCTTTTACCTGTCCCAAAGGACTACAATCTGTAAAACTAATTACATCTATATTTAATTCTTCTGATTTTTGCATAATATATTCTTTTAAATCCATTAACTCACCTTTATAATCAATCTTTTAATTTTTCTAATAACTCTATTTCTTCCTTATATCCTTCTAATTCATTTGGTGTTTCTAAATAAAATGGTAAATTCTTAAGTTGAGGATGATTAATAATATTTTTAATAGCTTCTAAACCTATAGTTCCTTCCCCAATTTTTTCATGTCTATCTTTTCTGCTATTAAATTCTTCCATACTATCATTTAAATGGATCGCTTTAAGTTTTTCTATACCAATATGTTTATCAAATTCCTCTAATACTCCATCTAAATCATTAACAATATCATAACCAGCAGAATAAATGTGACAAGTATCAAGACAGACTCCAAGCAATTCTTTATATTTTACCTTCTCGATTATTGTGCCTATTTCTTCAAATTTGTGCCCTATCTCTGTTCCACGACCAGACATTGTTTCTAAAAGTATCATAGTATTTTCGTTTCCTGTAATAATCTCATTTAAAGCATCTGCAATTCTTTCTATTCCATATTCTACACCTTTTCCTACATGATTTCCTGGATGAAAATTAAAATAATGACAAGAAGGTATCCTATCTAACCTTTCATAATCCTCCTTCATAATTGCTTTTCCCATCCCATAAATTCTATTTTTATAAGATGCTAAATTTAAAATATATGGTGCATGAGCTAATAAAGACCCAAAATTATTTTCTTTTAGTATTTCTTCCATTCCCTTTACATCATCTATATCTAAGTCTTTACTAGCAGAACCCCTGGGATTCCTCGTGAAAAATTGGAACACATTAGCATTTATACTTACTGCTAATTCAGCTGCTTTTATATATCCTTTAGATATAGTTAAATGTGAACCTATATACATATAATCATCCTTTCTAATTATGCTTTCTATTATATAATACCATATACTAATATAAACTAACTATTTCATCTTTATTAATTTATGATATAATTTATCTTGTATGATAAAATTTGTGTTATTACAAAAAGGGGAAATTCTATGTTTGCATTTAAAAAAAATATTTTTAAAAAGTTCGATTGGATTCTATTTATTACAGTCATCTTTTTAGCCATATTCGGAATCTTAATGATATTAAGTGCTACGGCAAGTTATGAAGACTCACGTTTCGTTAAGGTTCAAACTTTTTCCATGATATTAGGAATTGCTACTATGATTGGATTAGTGCTACTTGACTATAAAATACTGGGGAAGTTTTATATACCCATTTATATTGTGTCTAACTTATTACTTGTAACAGTGCTTATATTCGGTGTTGGTAAAGAGATATGGGGGGCAAAAAGAGCCCTTCAAATAGGTAGTTTTGTATTTCAACCTGCAGAAATAGCAAAGGTTGGAGTAATTATATCCTTATCAAAATTAATTGAAAAAAATAAATATGAAATAAATAAACCATCAGTATTATTAAAAATATTACTTTTTGCTGCTATACCTATGGGACTTATACTTTTGCAACCAGATTTAGGAACTACCCTTGTATTTGCTTTTTTCGTTGCAGTCATGCTTTTTGTAGCAGGATTAGATTTAAAATATTATGGCTATGTCATACTTGTTATGTTAATATGTATACCTATTTTATGGACATCTATGGAAGGGTATCAAAAAAAGAGGATAACGGATTTTATAAACCAAGAAGAAGATACAAGTGACGCTAATTACCAAGCCCAGGAAGCAAAAATAGCAGTAGGTTCAGGGAAAGTCTTTGGTCGAGGTCTTTTCCGAGGAGTTCAAACCCAATATGGATATATACCAGAAAAACAAACAGATATGATTTTTGCAGTAGTTGGGGAAGAATTAGGTTTTATAGGAGGCCTAACCTTATTTATCTTATATTTCATAATGCTATATCGGCTCATTAAAATCGCTAGAGATACTGAGGATATATTTGGTTCTTTAATAGTTACCGGAATAACGGCTATGTTTCTATTCCACATTTGGGAAAACATAGGCATGACCATAGGTTTAATGCCTATTACGGGTATAGCTCTTCCCTTTATGAGCTATGGTGGTACTTTCTTATTAGTAAATATGATTTGTATTGGATTATCTTTAAGCGT
>Ga0079226_10001186_pt1 | contig 19821 bp, 8 predicted proteins | sample Poulit2014_FD_76345 | JGI IMG/M metagenome (GOLD analysis project Ga0079226, IMG submission 76345) | Agricultural soil microbial communities from Georgia to study Nitrogen management - Poultry litter 2014 | ecosystem: Environmental > Terrestrial > Soil > Agricultural land | place: USA: Georgia... | reverse complement strand
GTGCCGGTGACATCGCAGTCCTCGTGCGCACGAACACTCAGGTCGCGAAAGTCGTCGCCGAGCTCCATGCGCGCGGAATCTCCGCCATCGGTTCGACCACGGATCTGCTGGCGACTCGGGAAGGGCAGCTCGTCGCCGCAGGCCTAGCCGCAGTCGTCGATCCCAAGGACACCGTGGCGCTCGCCGAACTCGTCACGCTCTTGCGCGACCACGGGCACCACGAGCCCTGGTTCGACACTGCCGTGGGGATTGCCGACAAGGAGCAGCGACTCGCGCAGCCGGCGACTTGGTGGTCCGACCCGGCGCTCGCCGCCCTGCACGAACTGACGGTGCAGGCATCCCAGTATTCCTCGGTCGAACTGCTACTGGCCGTCATCGACGCCCTCGATCTGCCGCAGCGGATCAAAACGTGGTCAGCCCCGGAGACGAGGTTGTCCACTCTTGATGCGTTCTGTCAGATCGCCGCGGAGTACGAAGATGCCTCTCATCAGACCCGCATGCCGGTCACTCCGGCAGGGTTGCTTGCCCATCTCACTGAGGCCGCGGAGGTCTTTGAGCAGACGACGGCTCATGATGCCGTGCTCGTGACGACGATGCACCAGTCGAAAGGTCTGCAGTGGCCGGTCGTCATCGTCGGAGTCTCTGCCGACAAGGACTACGGCCACCGGGAAGTCACAGTGGAGAAGGCCCCGGCCTTCGATGCCCGGCATCCGCTGGCAAACCGTTCTCTCCGGCTGGTGCCGAGGATCCTCAGCAACTTGGGGCCGCTGGAGGAACGTTTGGGCCGGACTGACAGCGTGCGTCGCAGCACCGAGTCCGAACGCAGCGAGGCGGCTCGGTTGCTCTATGTTGCTCTCACCCGAGCCCAATGCCACAGCATCATGGCCTTCGGTGATCCAACGGGGAAGAACAACGTACTCAACGCGGCAGTCGAAGAGGAACTGCTCACCTGGGATCTTCCGGAGATCGGTGAAGACTCTGTACCAAACGTCGACGAGGCGGGGGAGCTGCGGATCGAGAACCGCCGTGCTAAAGAAAACGAAAATGTGTCGACGCAGACGAACCTGCCGATCCGGATCTGCGCCTACCCTCTGTCTTCCGAGCTGCCCCTGGAAGCACAGTCGCCACGACGGTCCTTCTATGCCCACACCGACATCCCACTGCGCCGGCCGGCGGGAGAGACTGCCGGGCTCCCCGCTCGTTTCACCGCCAGCAGCGTCAGCTCAGAAGGCATCGACGCCGGGGTGAGCGTAGTCGCGAGCCTGGGGGAGCCTCTCGTCGAGAGGGGCGGCAAGGACTGGGACCTCATCGGCGATGCCGTCCATGCCTACCTCGGTCTGCCGCTGTCGTCCTTGACTGAGGAGACGGCGAAAGACGCTGCCGAGCGAATTGTCCAGCGGTGGAAAGCTGGCACAGTGCTTTCGGCAGAGATGTTAGTCGAGATCGGTCGTCGTTGGACTGAATGGATAGACGCGACGTTTCCCGGTGCCGAGGTGCTCACCGAACAGCCGATCGCGTGGCGCAACGAGGCCAGTCAGGTGATGGAGGGATGGATCGACACCCTGCTCAAGTTGCCCAACGGTCAGCATGTCCTTGTTGACCACAAGACCTACCCGGGTGCCGACCCAATCAGCCACATCCGTGAGAACTATCTCGGGCAGCTTGCGATCTACGCGGAGGCGCTAGAAGCCCCAGCCGGAAGTCGATCGTCCCAGGTTCTCGTCCACCTACCGCTTCTGGGCGAGATTGTGGGCGTACGTGTGGCCTCGCAGGCTCCGGCCGTGGGGTGAGAACTCATCCAGAAGCACAGCAGAAAGAGAGCACAAGACGCTTTCGACCGTTCTGTGTCGTGAGGCACATCTTCACGGGCCGAGGGCGGTGACCGGAATGACGCAAACACCGTCGGGTCGCTGGTAGGCGAATCGTCCTACGGTGACGACGATGAGGGCAAGGGGGTTACCGGGCGGCGCGGGCCGCCCGATCGACATCCATGCGAAACACCGTTGCCACTATCTGCTCAGCATTCGAGGTCTTGCCTGGGGCCATCGACCTGGACGCCGCCTATCGCGGACCTGCGTTGGAGCAGTTCGACGTCGACTATTCGAGATCGGTACTTGGTCATGACTGAAATCTATGTTTCGCCATGCTTGAAGTCTTTCCGGTATTGAGAATCCGTTGTTATCCACATGGATGCCGGTTCGGATACCCGTGAGGCGCCCGCATCGCAGGAATGACGACTGCTCGTCGGGTCTTATCCGATGAAGTTTCGGTACTCGGTGAGTTCGGCCCTAGCGTCCTTGGCTCTTTGCGGATATGTCGACGCGTAGAGGTTCGCAAGCATATCGATGAGGAGAACCTGGGACAGCAGCTCTGTTGTGAGCTTGGTGTTCGCGAAGGGAAGATCGATCACGTGCGTTGCCATGGAACGGACGTCGGTACCGAGAGAATTGCATACCAGGACACTGTTCACACTCTTCTTCTTGGCAACCGTGAGCATCATCATCAGATCTTTGTGCGGCCTGCCCGGGACGAAAATCAGCAGCGAGTCGGCCTCTCGAATATTGATCAGACGATTGGCAAGGTTGAAACCCGAATGATCGATGAGGTCGGTGCTGATCCCGACTCGTCCCAAGCGCTCTGATGCGTACTGAGCCGCTGTCATCGAGGAACCGAGCCCCCACGTACGAACTCGCGCCGACGCAGATAGGATTGCTATCCCGCGCTCTAGATCTGCTTGTCGCACACAAGAGCGCATCTGTCCATGTGTTTCCTCAGCGTCGGTCAGGACTGCGGCGATCGGCCCCGTTGTCTTGATGGATGATGATTCCAAGGTCGCTTCGAGCCTCGAGACTGGGTCGACGGCGCGAGTGATCTCGATTCCGAGTCGCCGCTTGAGGTCGGGTAGTCCGCTGTAGCCTAAGGCCCGAGCTGTCCGTACGACAGTGGCGTCGCTGGTTCTTGTTGCTTCGGCGATGTTGGTTGCAGTATCGAACATGACATTGGTCCGATGATTAAGTAGATATTCCGCGACCACCTGCTCCGAGGCTCTGAGGCCATGCCATTTCGACCGGACGCGGCTATCGAAGTCGTCGATGGGGCTGCTCTTTTCGTCCATATATCCAGCCTAATGGTTCGGACGGCCGGTGCAGTGACGTCGACCGCCCGACGGTCGGGCCGATGTTTTACGAATGTAGTAACTCTTGCGCGCTTGTAGTAGGTACGACATGTCGGTAGTGTGAGAGCGGACCACGTTAAGACGGTTCGTTCGCAGGCGGCAGCGTTGTCGCCTTCGCCATCTGTTGAATGGAGAATCCATGGCCACAAACGGCATCGGCGCCGCGCTTGAAGCCAGATCGATCGATAAACATTTCGGATCGGTACATGTCCTCGACGACGTTTCTCTCAAAATCGCACGGGGAGAGACCGTCGTAATACTCGGACCATCAGGCTCGGGCAAATCGACACTGCTGAGAACGCTCAATCGCCTGGAGACGATCGACCGCGGTCAGATCCTATATCAAGGAACGCCAATACCAGAAGAGGGGCAGGAACTCGCCGCATACCGCTGCGAGGTCGGAATGGTCTTCCAATCGTTCAATCTGTACCCGCATAAGACTGTTCTAGAGAACCTGACATTGGCTCCGGTGCGACGGGGACTCGTCAACAAACCGGAAGCCCGGGACAAGGCTCAGAAACTGCTGAATAGAGTCAATATGGCGGACCATATCGGTAAACATCCATCCGGACTGTCCGGGGGACAGCAACAACGAGTCGCGATTGCACGCGCACTCGCAATGGACCCTAGAGTGATGCTCTTCGACGAACCGACGAGTGCCCTCGACCCCGAGATGATCCAAGAGGTTCTCACGGTGATGAAAGATCTCTCTGACGGCGGAATGACTACGGTGTTGGTCACTCATGAGATCGGCTTCGCGCGGCGTTCGGCCGACCGTGTCGTATTCATGGATGAAGGACGGATCATCGAGGAAAACACGCCGTCGGAGTTCTTCGACCACCCAAGGACCGAGCGAGCGCGCGTGTTCCTGGACAAGATCATTCACCACTGAGGGGGAAAGATGCAGAACAGGAGAAGATTCCTCACTGGTGCTGCGCTGGGCCTGGGTGCGATCGCGATGACGGGGTGTCGGCCGATCAATCCGGACCGGCTCACTTCGAGTGCGAACGGCTTCGCAGAAATGGATCAGAAACCGGCTATCGAACATGGGCCAATCGCCGACTCCGTCCCCAGCAGCCCGTTGCTCGATGACATCAAGCAACGAGGCCATCTCAAATATTCGGGAGCTGACTCGCTGCCCGGTTTTGGCCTGCTCAGTCCCATCACGGAGCAAACGGTCGGCTTCGACGTCGGGATCGCCCAGCTGTTCGCCAAGTATATCTTTGGTGAACCTTTCCTGAAGATGATCAAGTCTGGAGTCGATAGCAGGGAAGCGGCGTTGCAGAACCACACGGTCGACACGGTGATCAGCACCTACAGTATTACGCCTGAACGTTCCCGACTTGTGAACTTCGCGGGCCCGTATCTGACGATTACATCCGGAGTTGCCCGTCAGATGGACGATGAGCGCATCAAGGTCGCATCCGACCTCACAGGGAAAAGGGTGGCTGTCCAGCCAGGTGCGGCGGAGGAATCGCTTCATCGCGAAGTTCCCGACGCTATCCCTGTCCGGTTTGAGGAGAGCACTCAATGCTTCGCTGCTCTCCAGCAGGAACGCGTCGATGCATGGTCTGCCAACACTGCGATCCTAAATGGGCTCGTCGGTACCGATACTCGCACGGAGGTCACCGACATCAAGTTCGGCAGCACGAAGTTCGGCATAGGTTTGCCGAAAGATGACGAGACTGTCAAAGATTTCGCGAATGAATTCCTCAAAGCAATCATTTCGGATGGAACATGGCAACTCTTGTGGGACTTGACTGCGGGAAAAATCGAAGGCGCTGGATCGCCCACGCCTCCTTCCATCGACAATGAGGACGGTGACTGAGAATGCAGGCATTGATCGAGTTTCTACCCAGTCTTGCCGCCGGCTTCGGCACTACACTCTTGATCAGCATTCCTGCCTTCGCCCTCGCTGTGGTCGTCGGAACCTTTGCGGGAATTTTTCGGGTCAGCGGCATTAAGCCGTTGATGATCGTCGGCGGACTCTATGTCGCCCTGGTGCGGAACAGCCCCCTGCTGCTGATCCTGCTCATCATTGTCTTCGGTCTGCCGGAGGCGGGAATATTGTTCTCTCTCAATACCTCGGTGATCATCGGTCTTGGGCTGTACTCGGGAACATACGTGTGCGAAACAGTGAGATCGGGTATAAACGGTGTGCCGAACGGGCTGATCGAGGCCGCGCGGGCCACAGGATTGCGTACCGTCGGCGTACTCACCGAAGTGATCCTGCCGTTGTCGCTTCGAGCAATGGTCCCTCCCCTGGTGACTATCTTCATCTCCACTGTCCTCGCCAGCTCTCTCGGCGCCGCCGTCGGTGTAACCGAGCTGACCGGGGCTACCCGATCATTCAATCTGATCGCTGCTCAGCCGATCATCGCGTTCGCCGTTGCTGCCTTCGGCTATCTCGTCATCAACTTGACGATCGGACGTCTCGGCGAGCTCATCGAACGCAAGGTGAGAGTGACAAAATGAATCAAACGACTACAATATTTGAACCTGGTGGTCCTCGCCAACGCCGTCTCGTACGAATTGCCACAATCGGCTCGGCGATCATCCTCCTCGCGCTGGCGTACGTTGTCATCGAACAACTTCACTACGAAGGCCAGTTGATCTCCCAAAAATGGCTGACGTTTTACGATCCGCATTTCGTCGGGTTCCTGCTCAAGGGGTTCTCGGTTACGCTGAAAGTATGCGCGGCTTCAGTCGTGTTATCTTGCCTCCTCGGCATCGTCTTGGCTGTCGCCCGACTGTCGCCCTCGAAATGGGCCAGTGTTCCCGCTACTGTTTTCGTGGAATTCTTCCGCGGAATGCCGTTCCTTCTCATCATATTCGTCGTCATGTTCGGCCTGCCGCCTTTAGGGATTACGATGCCTCCGTATTGGCAGCTGGTGCTGTCGATCGTCCTTGTCGCTGGTTCGATGTTTGCTGAGGTTTTCCGGGCCGGAATCCTAGACATCCCCGCAGGACAAACCGAAGCGGGTTTGGCCAACGGTCTGACCCACAGACAGGCTTTTGTCTCGATTGTGCTGCCTCAGGCCGTGCGCAACCTGGCTCCTGCGCTGTTGAGTCAAACGGTGCGCGTGATCAAGGAATCGAGCCTGGGCTACGTCGTCGGAGTCGCTGAAGTCCTCAACAGCGCGAGAGTCACCGGTGAGTTCACAGGCAACTTCATTCAAGCCTACTTGGCTGCCGGAGTCCTCTTCATCGTGGTCAATTCGACCATTTCTTACATGGGGAATCGTCTGGCTTCCTCCCGTTGACACTCTGCAATCGTCGAAAGAAAGCAATAAAAGTATGAACCTCGATCGCCTCATCCATTCGTTCAAAGGCCTCGACACAGAAATAACACATCTTGTAGCCGTAGTCGGAGGGCGTGTGATCACCGAATGGTATCGAAGCCCGAAAACACGCAACATCCCTCATATGCTCCACTCGGCGACCAAGTCGTTTGTCGGAACAGCAGTAGGAATGGCAGTTTCGGAAGACCTGCTTTCACTCGATTCGGCGCTGATCGACTTGCTGCCGGAGACCCACGATCTCATGGATCGCCCCGCAGCGTTTTCCCGGCTGACGATCCGCGACCTTCTGACGATGCGCACGGGGCATGAACGAGGCACCTCGGGGGTTGTGTGGAGGACCCTAGAATCGTCGTGGGTAGATGCCTATCTGAAGGAGCCCATCACAGGAACACCGGGCGTCGATTTCATCTATTCCAGTGGAACCTCCCACATGCTCTCCGTATGTCTGCAGAATGCGACTGGAATGACGACCGAGGACTTTCTTGCTGATCGGCTCTTCCGCCCTCTCGGCTTTGGAGAGCTGAACTGGGACCGGGACCCTGAAGGTTACAGCAGCGGTGGAAACGGTCTGTCCATTCGCACGATCGATTTCGCTAAATGGGGGCAGCTGCATCTCAATGGGGGCCTGTGGGATGGACAGCGCATCCTCGATCAGGAATGGGTGGAAGATGCGACGAAGAGTCATGTGGAAGTCGGGCATTCGACGTGGACGGGGTCCGGGTATGCCAGATCGAGTATGTCCGGCGAAGATTCGGAGTCCGGACTTCCGAACGGCAGATCGAGTTCTTCGGAGTCTGGCTCACCAGATGACGAAGGATACGGTTACCAGATCTGGGTCCGCGATGGAGCGTTCTATGCCTCAGGGATGTTCGGGCAATTCTGCGTCGTCGTGCCTCAGGCCGACTGCGTCATTGCTGTGAATTCGTCTCTCGACCAGACGCAGTCTGGAGTGTTGGCCCGGAGGATCGTCGAATGCGTCGATGAAGACGATTCTGTTGAGTTTGTGCCAGAAAGCAGGATGGACGGTCGTCTGATCATCGACAATATCGAGCATGACACCGTTCCGACCTCACCCACCACGGCACGTCCCGAGAATGACTTCAGTTGGCTGGTGGGAACGTATGCCACAGATGATCGTACCTCGGTTCTGAGCATCCAACTCGATCTTGACGGTCCGCACCCATTGTTGACGGTCGCGGGAGTTGACCCTGCCGGCGAGTTGGACTTCAGCGCCGGGGTCGATGCAGACCACGCCTTTACTGGGGAGCTGTGCGGGCCGGTCTTGCACCATTCCTATACTGGTGAGACACCGATCGTTGCCCGAGCCGAATCGACGGGGCCCTGGTCAGTCATGTGTACGGTAAACTATCTGTCATCGCCTTTCGTTGACCGGTACGGCTTTGAGCTCGATTCGGACGGGTCGATGACTTATAGCCGCTCGGTCAACGTCAACAGTCAGGCGACCGAACTCTCCGGCATTCGACTGCTGAAGGTGATCCCCTGAGCTCCGCGGTGAACGCCTGCCGCCAGCTGCGCGGGACTACTGCAAACGGGGTGTGGCTCAAAGTATCAGGCTGCGAATGCAGGAGACTCGGTGATTGTTTCGTGCTTCATCGGCGTCAATCGGCTCAGCCGGGCTCGACCTACTTGGGCAAGCAATCGTAGGTAGACGCCAAATCGAAGATGTGCCTAAACACGCATGGGCTCTTGTCGCGTTTCCTCGACGAGAGGCTTCGCACGCAAGCTGTCAGATCCGAGATAGCATGACGAGAGTAGTGGTCATCTTCCCGCGAGGTATGAGTAATGGAGTCTTCCCAGCCTGTGGCTTCCCCCGCCGCTGTAGACGTTAGGAATCCTGCGAATCAGAAGCGAAGCAGGGAGAATTCTTCAGTCCTCGCCCCAGGCTCAGTTGTCGAAGTCCGTGACGAAGAGTGGCTCGTTACGGGTGTCCAGACGGTCTACGAACGGGCAAACCACCAAGAAGTGACCCCAAGCAAGCCTGTCCAGAGAATCGAAGTGCAGGGGCTGTCCGAGCTCGTCCGTGACACCAGCGCGGTTTTCTTTGACTCCATCGATACGGTCACGCCGATCGACCCTAGGCAGGCGCCGCTCATCAACGACCCGAGCTCCGGGTACCGGGACGCCAAACTCTGGCTCGAATCCACGTTGATGAAGACAGCAACGGCTGTCGAGGACACAAACCTCACGGTTGCCGATGGAATGCTCATCGACGCCAAGGAGTACCAGCAGACTCCGGTGCGAAAGATCCTTGACCCGCAGAATCTTCGCCCGCGGATCCTCCTCGCCGATGCTGTGGGGTTGGGCAAAACGATCGAGATCGGACTCATCCTCGCCGAACTCATCAAACGGGGGCGCGGTGATCGCATCCTTGTCGTCACACCCAAGCATGTGCTCGAACAGATGCAGCATGAGATGTGGACGAAGTTCGCCATTCCCTTCGTCCGCCTCGACTCTCAGGGAATCCAACGGATCCGACAGAAGCTGCCGGCCACGCGCAATCCGTTCACCTATTTCAAACGAGCCATCATCTCCATCGACACGCTCAAATCCGACCGCTACCTCGCGCACCTGCGGCGGCACAAGTGGGATGCTGTCGTCATCGACGAATCCCACAACGTCACGAACACGGACTCCCTCAACCACCGCCTGGCAGACACCTTGGCGAAGAACACCGATGCCCTCGTCCTGGCCAGCGCCACCCCGCACAACGGCAAGAAGGAGTCGTTCGCCGAACTCATCCGGCTCCTCGAACCCACCGCAGTCAAACCCGATGGCGATCTCGACGAAGAGGCCGTGAAGAAGCTCATCGTCCGTCGGCACCGGTACTCCGAAGACGTGAAGAAGGAGGTCGGAGCGGACTGGGCCGAACGCAAAGAGCCACAGGCTCGCATTGCCCATGCCAGTCTCGAAGAGAATGCCGTTGCGGAGGAGCTCGACCAGATCTGGCTGCATCCCAACGGTTCGAGCCCCTATTCCGGCAAAACCAGCCTCTTCCCCTGGACATTGGCTAAAGCCTTTCTCTCCAGTCCGGAAGCCCTCATCGAAACCATCGACAACCGACTCCGTGTCCTCGAGACTCATGAGTCGACCGACGCAGTCACCCGAGAGCGCCACCATCTCAAACGGCTGCATGACTATGCACAAGACAGTCTCCAAGCCGTTGAACGCAATCGGGCGGAGAAACGTCCCCAGACCGGCAAATACGGTGCCCTGCTCGACTATCTGAGGGAAATCGGGATCGGGCCGAAGAACGACACCCGAGTCGTCATCTTCGCCGAACGTGTCGCCACGCTCCATGCTCTGCAAGCGGACCTGACCCAGGACCTCAAGCTCAAAGATGAACAAGTCGCCGTCCTTCACGGAGGTCTGTCCGACATCGAGCAACAGGACGTCGTCGAATCGTTCAAGAAGAAGAGCTCGCCCATCCGAGTTCTGGTCACCGGCGATCTGGCCTCCGAGGGCGTGAACCTGCACTCCCAGTGTCACGAACTCGTCCATTTCGACATCCCCTGGTCCCTCATCCGCATCGAACAGCGCAACGGTCGCATCGACCGCTACGGGCAGACGCAGCGCCCGCAGATCACGACACTGGTTCTTCAGCCTGACTCCGAACGCTTCTCCGGTGATATTCGTGTGCTCAAGAAGCTCATCGAGAAGGAGAACGAAGCGCACACCGCACTCGGCGATGCTGCCGCGCTCATGGGCAAGTACACCGCCGAGGCGGAAGAAGACGCGATCAAGGCCGCTTTGGCCAAGGGCCAAGATCTCGACGAGGTCGTCACCGACGTCGAAGCCGCGACGCAGGGCGATGAGATCCTCGACCTGATCATGAACGGCCTCCCCGAGGAACCTGACGATGGTACGTCGGACCCTCACGACCGTGGCGCTACAGTCTACCGGGGCAACGACACCTTCCCAGGTCCTGACACATACCCGTCGAGCCCCGCCACCGGGCTGACCCTTTACCCCACTCCGGTCAAGTTCCTTCAAGACGGCCTCGCCATGGTCTATCGCAACCATCCGGAACAGCGCCCCGGCACCGGCGGCAGTGGGGGAGTCAACTGGCAGTTCCACCCCCGTGAGGCGATTGCCGAACTCGAACCGCCAAGCGACATGTGGTCACGCCTGGAGAGCCTGCCGCAGACCTATCTCAAAGAACGCAAGGTCAAGGAGAACTTCAAACTCGCGACGAACAAGACGGTGGGCCGCACTCTCGTCGAGGCTGCCCGCAACTCGACAGACGCGAAGAATGCGTCCCTCTGGCCAGAAGCCCATTACCTCGGGCCTTTGCACCCGGTCCTTGACTGGGTCGCGGACAGCGCCTTGTCGCGCATCCCCGAACGTGGGGGAATCTACCTTGTCCGAGCCGACGTAGAAGCCCCGACTGTGCTCGTCCACGCTGGGCTGACGAACCGCCGTGGACAGATGGTTTCGAGCATCTTCCGCTCAGTCACCTTCCCGGGCGGCAGCCCCGATTTCGGGCTGACGGGAGAATTCGCAAATGCCGCGGCCCTCATCGCCGACCTGGGATTGCAGTCCACGATCAGCAACCCTGGCCCCGTCGACACGAGCGTGTATCAGCCGCTTGTCCCTGCCGCGATCGATACCGTTGCTGAGAGCCTCGAGGAGGTCATCGACTCCGGCCGGCGACGAACTCAACGCCGCGTCCATGAGTGGTTCGAACGCAATGAGAAATGGAAGCAGGGAGCGCTCGACCTCGTCCAAGTTACCAGAGTGAAGCAGCGGCTGAGGACCGTCAATGAAGAAGACGAACTCATTGGATCGATGCAACCGAACCGCAGCCTGCTGCGACCGCTGCTAGTCGCCGTCCCCATCGATACACCGGTGACCGATACCGTCGACGAGAACGCAGAGGAGAACTGACATGGACGAACTCACGGTCATCCAAGACTTCGTCAGCGACGACTACTTCTCCTCCGACGGCACGAAGGAATCCTTCAAAGCCAAAGCCCTCAAACTGCGCAAAGAATGGGAACAGGAAGCCACCAGCGCCGAGGCGGAAGGCCGAACCCTGACAACGCCGCTGAACGCATGGGCCACCTCCCGGCAACAGCTGCAGAAGCGTCTCGTGTCCCTGACCGAAGGTCTCGCGGAGAACTCAACCCTGACCGCTGATGAGCGCGAGGAAGTAGCCGGATTCGACCAGCAGCTGCTCGACTTCCTCGGGTATTCGAACGGGTACGACATTACTGTCGGTCGAAACCCCGATGGAGAAGAATCGGCCTATCTCGAAGTCCGCGGCACGGCCACCGCAGAAGGCTCACCCCCGTTGCTGATCGTCCTCGCTGAGCCGGTCACAGACATTGCTGACCTTCTCGACAAGAACTCTCCCACCCTTCTGCGACCGATCATGGAACCGGTTCCCGGCAGCACCGAGAAGATCGAGCGTACAGATTCCGTGGCCCGGTATCTCTCCGCTCGCTTCGTCGATGACACACCGCCACAGTTCGCGCTCGTTCTGGCCGGATCGTTCATGATCCTCACCGCAGCTGAACGCTGGCAGGAAGGCCGATACCTTGCCATCGACCTCGGCCTGCTGTTCGAACGCAATGACACCAAACGCGGGGGAGCAGTCGACCGGTTCCTCGCCTGCGCCAGTGCTCAGGCCCTTGCACCCAGCGCCGAGGGCACCACGTGGTTCACCACGGTCCTCGAGGACTCCGTCAAACACACGGAGAAGGTCTCAGAAGACCTTCGCGAAGCAGTCCGAGACTCGATCGAGCTCATCGCCAACGAAGTCGTCAACCGCCGTCGCGGCGCAGGACTCGATCCGCTGCCAGCAGCTGAAGCTCAGCCACTGGCCAAACAGTCGTTGAGGTTCCTCTACCGGATCCTCTTCCTCCTCTTCGCCGAGGCCTCTCCTGAGCTCGAGATCGTGCCCACGGGAGCCACCGATTACGAGTCGGGATACGGCATCGACCGTCTGCGAGAACTGGCGCTCGTCGACATCCCCACCCGGGGCGATGGGACGCATCTGTATCAGTCCTTGGCCGTTCTCTTCACGCAGATCCAGTCGGGACACAATGACCTCCGCCTCGCCGAGGCAGCTGATCCCGATCCTGAAGCGCCGATGAGCGAGGGACTTGCGTTCCATCCTCTCGAGGCTGATCTGTTCTCCGCGAAAGCGACAGCCCATATCGACGAGGTGGGTCTGGGCAACGCCGCACTTCAGCAGGTACTGCAGAAGCTGCTTTTGAGCAAGGAATCGGCGAAGAAGGACCGCGGGTTCATTTCCTACGCCGAACTCGGCATCAATCAGCTCGGCCGAGTCTACGAGGGCCTGATGTCCTATACGGGTTTCTTCGCAGAAACGGACCTCTATGAGGTCGCTCCGAAGGGAAACGCGAGCAAAGGCAGCTGGGTTGTGCCGACGTCACGGGCCGAGCGCATCGACGCCGATGACTTCGTGCGTGAAGCTGATGAAGTGACGGGAGAGGAGAAGCCACGAGTCCACCGCAGAGGCAGCTTTGTCTTCCGCCTCTCAGGACGTGACCGACAGCAATCGGCTTCGTACTACACGCCTGAGGTACTCACCCGGTTCACCGTCTCCCAAGCATTGGCAGAACTGTTCACCGAGGATATGTCGGCTGATGCCATTCTTGACCTCACGGTGTGTGAGCCGGCTCTGGGGTCCGGAGCCTTCGCGCTCGAGGCCGTCAACCAGCTCGCAACTGAGTATCTGCGGCGCAAACAGGAGGAGGTCGGCGAGCGGATCGACCCTGGGGTGTTCCAGCAGGAATTGCAGAAGACCAAAGCGTATATCGCCTTGCACAATGTCTACGGCGTTGACCTCAACTCCACCGCCGTCGAACTCGCCGAGATCTCACTGTGGCTCGACACCATGGTGGCAGGACTCTCCGCACCATGGTTCGGCCTGCGGCTCAGGCGCGGCAACTCTCTCATCGGCGCGCGCCGAGCCGTCTACTCACGCAGCACGGTCAAGGACAAGACCTGGTTGAAAACGACGCCGGAGAAGACCAGCGCTCAGGAGCGTGATCCGCAGAGTATCTACCAGTTCCTCCTGCCCGCCGAAAGCTGGGGAGCTGCCGCCGATGCCAAAGAAGGCAAGAAGCTTGTTCCCGAGGCGGTGACCAGACTCAAGAACTGGCGCAAGACCGTGCGGACGAAGCTCAGTGATACGAAAACCAATGGACAAATCGGTCGACTTGTCGGGTTGTCGAAGCAGACCGATGTGCTCTGGGAGATCGCGCTCAAGCGTCTGTCCATCGCCGAGGCCGAGTCCCGGCGAACCATCGGAGTGTGGGGTCTCGAAGAGACGGCTCCAGGGACGACGGTGACCCGGACGGAGATCGAAGCGAAGCTCGCGGATCCAAACGGTGCCTACCAGCGGTTGCGCCGGGTGATGGACGCCTGGTGCGCACTGTGGTTCTGGCCGCTGACAGAAACTGAGATCGCACCGCCCAGCGTCGAGGAATGGATCGACGCCTGTGAACAGCTGCTTGGCAAATCGACCGACGAATCGAAGTCTCAGAAGGCCGCTCGTGAATCCGGACAAGCATCTATGTTCGACGTGGACAATTGGGCGGAACTCAATGAGGTCGAAGGAAACCAGCGGGCCCTTTCAGGCGCTGCGGCCCGAGTTGAGACAGTTCTCGAGGCGCACCCCTGGTTGCGGGTGACAGAGAGAATCGCCGAACAGCAGGGCTTCTTCCACTGGGACCTCGACTTCGCCACGGTCTTTGCTAATGGCGGGGTCGATCTCCAGCTCGGAAACCCGCCCTGGGTGCGTCCTCGTGGGGATGTCGAAGCTTTGCTCGCTGAGGGGGACCCCTGGTGGCAACTGGCGCACAAGCCGTCTGAGGCGGCGAAGAAGGAGATGCGCGAAAAGACTCTTGCTCGAGAGGACGTTTATGAGCTTGTTCTCGACGGATCGACTGATGTGGTTTGTACGGCTGCGTTTCTAGCCGACGAAACAACCTATCCCTTTATTGCTGGGACTCAGCCCGACCTCTATCGCTGTTTCATGGAACTCACCTGGGCTAACTCGAGCTTGGATGGCTCGATTGGCCTAATTCATCCCGAGTCACACTTTACCGATACAAAAGCATTAAGCCTCCGGAAAGGATCCTACGAACGTCTCAGGCGTCATTGGCAATTCAGTAACGCTTTAATGCTTTTCGAAGTGCATGATCAAGTAGTCTACGGTGTCCATATTTACGGTAGAGCCAATGAGAAGCCGCAATTTCTCATGGCGTCATCGCTGTATCACCCTGAAACTGTAGAGCGGTCACTCGTTCATAATGGTGAAGGCGTGGAACCTGGTCTCAAGAATTCCGAAGGTTATTGGGATTTGAGACCTCATGCATCTCGAATCCATCGTATTGATGGCGCAGTGCTAAAGCGCTGGCAGTCCGCGCTGGGTGAAGAGGAGGCTCCTCTTGCAGCGACTCCTATGATGTACTTGCTGAATCAATCTGCATTTTCTGTGCTGAATAGCCTATCTTCTGCGTCGCGAATTGGTTCAATTAGTCCTGAGTTTAGTAGAGGTTGGGACGAGTCCATTGATCGCAAAAAGGGACGTTTTGAGCTTAAGTGGGGAAGGCCCGATAAATGGGATGACGTAATCTTGCAGGGCCCAGGATTTTTCGTTGGAAACCCTTTCTATAAGCAACCAAATCCGACGATGAAACATAATCAGGACTGGTCGGAAGTGGATCTTGAGCAGCTTCCTGGCGATGCAGTGCCAGTGACGAGCTACAAGCCGATTCGGGATGGTAAGTACGACCAGCTCTACACGCATTGGACCCTCTCTAACGGTGAACGAGCCTTCGCCCGCGACTACTATCGAATCGCGTGGCGGAAGATGGCCGCGAATACTGGTGAGAGAACACTGATTCCGTCACTTCTGCCTCCGGGCGCCGCGCACATTGACGGTGTATATACGATGGCGTTTCCAGAAGACTCAGTGGAACCACTGGTAATTGCCCTGGCGTCAATGTCGAGCCTGCTCTCGGACTTCAGTGTACGAGTCGCGCCTAAAGCGAATATTCGAGCAGCGACAGTAGAGCGGCTCCCGATTTTGCACAGAGGGCACTTGCTAGCGACGGCTCTCAAGGCGCGCGCTCTCATGCTCAACTCTCTGACCGATGCTTACGCAGATCTCTGGAACTCATGCACAGATCTCACGTCCTACGGTCAAGCCTGGACCGGCGGCTACGGCTACCCGGACTCGGTCTCGATGGACGTGCTCGACTATGAATGGTCCGAATCCTCGCCGCTGCGACTTGCCGCTGACCGGCGTCAGGCACAGGTGGAGATCGATGCCCTGGTCGCGCTCATGCTTGGTGTGACCGCCGACGAACTATGCTCGATCTACCGGACGCAGTTCCCCGTCCTCTACAAATACGACACTCAAAGAGACCACTATGACCAGAATGGTCGACTGGTCCCCGCCGACGTGCTCAAGACGTGGCAGAAGCTTGGCGAATCCGCGACCGATGACGATCTCACCGCGACCAACGCACAAGGGTTCACATACGCCTACGAACCACCGTTCGCCACGCTCGATCGCGAGGCCGATATGCGCACCGCCTACACGGAGTTCGAACAACGCCTCGCTGAGCGCGAGAACCGACCATCCGAGGCTGAGGAAGGAGCTGCGTCGTGAGCCAGCTTCTCCCCACCGCCCAGGCCCGCCGCGCCCGCGAATCGCTCACCGAATACCTGCGGACCACCTTCGCCATTGCCGACACGAGCGTGCAGACGGCCCTTGACCAATTCCTCAGTGACACGGAGACAGGGATCTTCAAAGGTCCATTCGTTCGCACCCGTACACCCTTCAAACCACAGCCAGGCGGAGGGGACGCACTCGAGATCACGCCGGGGAAATTTGAACCCTACGGACATCAGGCGCGGGCTTTCGAACGGTTGAGCAGCCGCCACCTCGGCGAAGGACAGCGACCGCAGCCGACTTTGGTGACGACGGGTACGGGCTCGGGAAAGACCGAATCGTTCCTCTACCCGATTCTCGACCATGTCGTCCGCCACCGGCGACAGGGAGGGGCCGGAGTCAGCGGACTCATTCTCTACCCGATGAATGCCCTGGCCACTGACCAAGCCCAACGTTTGGCACGGATGATCACTGAAGATCCGCAGCTCGGTGGAATCAGAGCCGCGATCTACACCGGCGACGACGGCGATGCGAAGCGCTCCCGAGTCACCGCTGAGGGGCTCATCAATGACCGCGAGGCCATCCAGTCGAACCCTCCGGACATCTTGCTGACGAACTACAAAATGCTCGACCAGATGCTTCTGCGCGTTGCTGATCAGAAGATCTGGTCAGAAAGCGCGCTCAGTCTGCGGTACCTCGTCCTCGACGAATTCCACACCTATGACGGGGCTCAAGGTACGGACGTGGCGATGCTGTTGCGGCGGCTCGGTATGAAGCTCAAATCGCAGTGGCCTGACGACCATTCCGCCATCACCGACGACGACCGGGCGCGGCCGCTGGGACTGATGACACCCGTCGCGACAAGTGCGACTCTGGGTGACAAGAACGACCCCAGTCGGATCCTCAGCTTTGCCCGCACCGTCTTCGGTCAGGAGTTCACCGATGATGCCGTGGTCACCGAGTCTCGGTACTCCGTGGAGGAATGGGCAGCACTGCCCGGAGCTGAGCCTACGCAGGAGAGAGTCGCTCTCGTTCCTGTCGCCAATGTCCGTGCCATCGATCTCACCTCCGCGCTGCAGTGGATCGAGGGCGCGCCTGCGGCCACCGACCAGGCGGCAGCATTGAGGTCGCTTGCGACGATCTTCAACCTCGGCGATCAGTCTGGGACCGATGGTTCACCAGAGCTCACTGCCGAATGGGAGAGCGTGCGCGAATGCCTCGGTGAAGACACGGGCCAACTGCTCACCCTCATCAAAGGACACCCTTGGATTCGAACCCTGCTGGAGGCCACCACCTCAGCGATTGGGCTAGTCGACCTGGGGGAAGAACTCCTCGGCACGCGCAGCGCCGCAGCTCAGCGCTACCTCAGCCACATCATTGCAGGACTGAGCCTCATCCGTGCCGAACAGCGATTGGCAGCTCCAACGATCGACGCGCACATGTGGGTGCGGGCGCTGACGCGGATCGACCGGATCGCCGGCGGCGAAACTGAATTCTCCTGGTCCGATGACGGACACCTCATCACCGGTGAGACCGGCGGCTGGGACGATAACTCCGCCAGAGAGAGCTTCCCCGCTATCTACTGCCGCAACTGCGGTCGCAACGGTTGGGGGATCGTCAAGTCCGCCGTCGGCGACCAGCTCGCGGCCCCCGATGCGGATAAGGACATCCGGCGTGAGTCTGCAGCAGGGAACTCCCGTTTCCGGGCTCTCATCAGCGCCGGCAGCGAAGCCGACCGCTACGATCTCTCCGCTGGAGACCCGGACGAACTGCACGAGAACCTCGCAGCTTTCAACGTTCGCGAACGTGATTTCATCACCCCTGGGCGCATCTACGGCTCTGCAACGATCCCCGATGACCTCGCCGAGGCTCTGCGCGCCGGTGACATTCTCCCGGTCCTTGTTTTCCAGGGCACAGATGCCGACGAGAAGTCGAAGGGGGAGTATTGCCCGGCATGCGGTGAACGTGACTCCATTCGGTTCCTCGGTTCCGCAGTGGCCACACTGCTGTCCGTGAGCCTGTCGACCCTCTTCGGCGACCAGCATCTCGATGATCACGAAAAGAAGTCCTTGGTCTTCACCGACTCCGTTCAGGACGCAGCCCACCGAGCCGGGTTTGTCGAATCGCGATCCCATGTGCTCACTCTGAGGAACGTTATCGCCGAAGCCGTCGGGGACGTGAGCACGCTCGAAGCCGTGGCCGGGCAGATTATTTCGCAGGCAGGCGAGGACTCGGCAAAGCGGTACCGTGCGCTGCCGCCGGAATTCTCCACCGACCGATTCGCAGATGTGCGGGTCTGGTGGCAGCAGCCGCAGAGAACCAATCGAAAAGCAGCTGAGAAGGTGATGAAACGGCTGTCCTTCGACGCGGCGCTCGAATTCGGGCTTCAATCTCGGTATGGCCGCACACTGTCGACGACCGGTACGGTCTACGCTGAGGCTGCCCTCCCGGAAGCCGAGGAACTCGACGCAATCGCATCCGAAGTTCTCGACGAGGCTGGAGCACACGCAGGGCTGATCGACATCGATGACCACGGGGGAGCCGCCTCGGCGGATCGACGTATTGCGTGGGTCCGGGCCGTTGTCGAACGGCTGCGGACTCAAGGCGGCATTCATCACCCGTGGTTGGACAGGTACGTCGCCAGCGGCGGATACCGCATCTGGATCTGGGGAAAGCGGAAACGAGACCAAGGGATGCCGGCGTTCCCCGCCAGTCGCAACGCTCCGGCCTTCGCTGTCACAGGAATGCCGCGAAAATCGGTCGACGGTCGCAGCGGGTCGCTCTTCGACATGGTGGAGTCGAATCAAGGCTGGTACGCCAGGTACGCGGCCAGGACATTCGGCATCACCGCCAACCACGGCGCAGGGCTGACGAAGATCCTCTTGCAGCGACTCGCCGCCGCTGGAATTCTCCGGGCTGTGCCGGTCAAGGACTCCGACGCAACTGCCTACGGGATCGAACCGGTCCGGATCCGACTCGAACGTGCCTTCGACTATCCAGCTGAAAAGTCGCGGAACCTCGAGTGCACGGTCTGCGGAACCGCCTTCCCTGCGGCCAGTCGGACGTTGAACGATCTCGACGGCGCGAACTGCCTCCTCGTCGGCTGTGCCGGCACTCTGCAAGTGGGGACAGTCGCCCGCAACTTCTATCGCGACCTCTACACGAGCGCACAGATGACCCGGATCGTCGCCCGCGAACACTCGAGCATGCTCGACACCGACGAACGCAAAGCTTTCGAAGACGCCTTCAAACGCGGATCCGACGACCCCTCGGCTCCGAATGTCCTCGTCGCGACGCCGACTCTCGAGATGGGTATCGATATCGGCGACCTGTCGACGGTGATGTTGGGATCCCTTCCCGAGACCGTCGCCTCCTACGTCCAGCGAGTCGGTCGAGCTGGGCGCCTGACAGGCAATGCGCTCAACCTTGCGATTGTCGGCAGCACGAGCACTGAGCTGCGCACGATCCACGACCCGCTGTCGATCATCAACGGATCGGTCCAACCGCCGGCGACGTATCTCGACGCGGTTGAGATCATCAAACGTCAATACCTCGCCTTCCTCATGGACAGGCTGGCGCAGGCACCAGGAGCGTCCCAGAAACGGGGAGTCGGTGATGTCTTCGGCGCCGAGCTCGGCAAGTCCGAGTTCCTCAACGCTGTCACCGGCCTC
>Ga0079226_10001185_pt1 | contig 19823 bp, 18 predicted proteins | sample Poulit2014_FD_76345 | JGI IMG/M metagenome (GOLD analysis project Ga0079226, IMG submission 76345) | Agricultural soil microbial communities from Georgia to study Nitrogen management - Poultry litter 2014 | ecosystem: Environmental > Terrestrial > Soil > Agricultural land | place: USA: Georgia... | reverse complement strand
GGTAAAGTAGTGACCATAAACTGATTTGCGGTTACAAGTTCGGTAAAGTAGTAGCCATAAACTGATTTGCGGCTACAAGTCATACAAAGTAGTAGCCATAAAATGAAAAGATTGACTCTTTTTTCATAGTAGTTTTACCATCTTTAGTGAAATAATGAAACTAAAGTAAAAATCGTGTATAATAGAAACGACGATGTAAATTCAGCAATTAATGAGGTGACTTTTTTGAAAAAAATATTAGTAGTAGATGACGAAAAACCGATTTCTGATATTGTCAAATTTAATCTGACAAAAGAAGGATATGAGGTATATACGGCTTATGATGGAGAAGAGGCTCTGGTGCAAGTTGAAGAAGTTCAGCCGGATTTGATTTTATTAGATCTGATGTTGCCTAAGATCGATGGACTGGAAGTAGCACGTGAAGTTCGTAAAACACATAATATGCCGATTATTATGGTGACAGCTAAGGATTCAGAAATTGATAAAGTTTTAGGCCTTGAATTAGGGGCGGATGATTATGTTACCAAACCATTTTCCAATCGAGAATTGGTGGCTCGGGTTAAAGCTAATTTACGAAGAGGCGATGCTAGTGTCAAAGAAGCAGAGCTGCCGACTCATGTGGATATCACAGTAGGAGATATTACCGTTCATCCAGAAGCTTATATGGTAACTAAAAACGATGTCGAAATTGAACTGACTCATCGTGAATTTGAATTATTGCATTATTTGGCTCAGCATGTGGGGCAGGTAATGACGCGCGAGCATTTATTACAGACGGTCTGGGGTTATGATTATTTTGGAGATGTACGTACTGTCGATGTAACGGTAAGGCGTTTACGTGAAAAAATCGAAGATAATGCCAGCCATCCGACTTATTTAGTGACTCGTCGTGGTGTAGGCTATTATCTACGTAATCCAGAACAGGAGTAACTATTTTATGAAAAGAAAAGTTCGCTTTTATCAATCGGTGAACTTTAAAATCGCCCTGGCATTTATCTTGATTCTGCTTATTTCAATCGAGATTATCGGGGCGTATTTTATTCGCGGATTAGAACGCTCAACGATTGAGGATTTTAAAATTAGTATGGATACTCAAGCTGAAACTTTAGCGAGTACTTTAGGAAATCATTTAGAAAAAAATGACGATGAAGAACAAGAAAATATCGAATTACAGCGGATTTTAGATAATAGTGATTCACCTGACACGATTGAAATGAAAGTAGTGGATGAAAAAAATATTGTTCGCGGGACTACTAATATAGCCAATCGTAACATGGTGGGAAAGAAAAATGATGATCCCTATTTAGATGATTTTACCATTAAAAGTTTAGTGGCAATTGATGAAACATCTTCAGATCGAGTTCAGATCAACGTCCAACCAATTCAGTCAACAGGAGATACAGTTGTCGGAGCTTTATATGTTAAGAGTGATTTGGAACAAAAATATCGCGATATTAATAATATTGCTTTGATTTTCGTTACAGCTTCGATCATAGCTGTCTTTATTTCGATAATTGTGGCAGTCTTAGTCGCTCGTTCGATCACTCAACCAATTGATGCAATGCGTCAGCAGGCTTTGCGGATTTCAAGAGGAGATTATAGCCAAAAAGTTGAAGTTAAAGGCAATGATGAGCTTAGTCAGTTAGCCGAGACCTTTAATGAGCTAGGGGATCGAATCGAAGAAACCCAAGAAGCCATGGAATCTGAGCGTAATCGTTTAAATAGTGTCTTGTCCCATATGACCGATGGCGTGGTCGCTACTGATCGTAGAGGACGTGTGATGACGATCAATGAAATGGCTTTATCTTTATTAAATGTAAAAAAGGAAGCGGCTGTCGGACAGTCCATTCTGGAATTATTTGATATGGGCGAAGACTATACTTTACGTAAATTATTAGAAAATCCTGAAGAAACTTTACTGGAAAGAAGTTCGGCAGATAAAAATCTAGATAAAGTTTTATTAAGAGTAGAATTTTCAATGATTCGTCGTGAATCAGGCTTTATTTCAGGCTTGGTAGCAGTTTTACATGATGTTACAGAGCAGGAAAAGACAGAACAAGAACGCCGGCAGTTTGTCTCTAATGTATCCCATGAATTGCGGACGCCTTTAACCAGTACACGTAGTTATATTGAAGCTCTCTCTGAAGGGGCCTGGCAAGATGAAGAAGTAGCCCCTGAATTTCTCAAAGTTACTTTAAATGAAACAGATCGTATGATTCGAATGATCAATGATTTACTAAGTCTTTCACGCATGGATAATGGTAAAATTCAGCTTCAGCTTGAATATATTAACTTTAATGAAATGGTTGATTTTGTTTTGGATCGTTTTGATATGATGATGGAAAAACAGGACAAGAAATATCAGATCATACGTGAATTTACCAAACGTGATCTATGGGTGGAAGTTGATACGGACCGAATGATGCAAGTAATCGATAATGTCATGAATAATGCAGTTAAATATTCACCAGAAGGCGGTAAGATCACTGTGCGTTTGATGGAAACACATAACAATATCGTTTTAAGCATCACTGATCAGGGCCTAGGAATCCCCTCTAATGAGCTAAATAAGATTTTTGACCGTTTTTACCGTGTAGATAAAGCACGAGCTAGAAAACAAGGAGGGACAGGTCTGGGATTAGCAATTTCTAAAGAAGTTCTAAAAGCCCACGGTGGTAGTATTTGGGTAGAAAGTCAAGAATATGTCGGCTCAACTTTCTTTATTAGCTTACCTTATGAACCTTATGAGGAGGATTTGTGGGAATGAAAATAAAAAAACACCTTTTAACTATCAGCTTAGTGATCATGATTGCTTTGAGCTTTTATCTGTCCTATCTCATATGGGTAAGTCCAACTAGTAAAGAGCCCACTGTAACTGAAAGTACAGAAACCTCCAAAGTAACAAACAACAGTAATTATCCTAAAAAAAATGAAATTTTTTTACCTTTAAAAGTGGTCTCTGTTAAAAATAAAAAAGCGCAAGGAACAAATAGTGAAACTTTTTTAACGACAATGCAAACGTCCTTGGCTAAGACCAAGACAAGTAGTTTGAAGATAAAGAATTACCAAATGGATACTGAACTTGCTAAGGAAATGGACTTGTCTAATGGAATTGAAATGAGTTATGCGATGGATTTTCCTTTTGATAAATATAGTGAATTTTTTGATCTAGATTTTCCCTTAGAAGAGGACTTTTCTTTTTCAACTATCCAAATTAATTATGATCAGCAAAAAATTCGTTTTATCAATAAACAAAAACTCGAGGTGGCTGAAGGAAAAATAAACTCTAGTCTAACTGAATTTAAAGAAGCAACGGAAAAAGAAGGAGTTGAATGGCGACAAGTCATTAAAGATCCACTGATTGATCGTTTTAACTATTACAATAGTGATCCAGTTGAACTTAAGAAATTCAGTTATATTGCCACAACTAGACCGTATACGCTCTTTCGGGATGCTTTTTTCTCAAATAAAGGAAGTCTGCGGACAAATGAGAATACAGATGAGCTGAATATTTATGATGGAGCCGAGTCAATGGAGGTTGATCCAGATAATCAGCAAGTTGATTATCAAGGAGTAGTCAAAAATACTAAATCATTTGACAAATATAGCAATAGTTACAATTTTGTTCGCCAATTAGGAACTAATTATGGAAGTATTCGTTTTTTAGATAGTGATGATCAAAAAGTGAATTATCATATTTTTGTCGAGGGATTTCCAGTTTTTAGCGATATTGATGAAGGAAGTTTTTCGGTTAAATATACTGAATCTAACAGAGATCAGCAGCAAGCAATCGAAATCCAAGCCAATTTAAATATGATTCAAGTTCCGATTCCTTCAGAAAGCGTGGTGGAAGTCCAACCGGCTAGAGAAATTTTAGAAAATCTCTATTATGCGGGAGCCAAGGCTGATTTAATGGAACAGTTGCTGATCGGTTATAATTGGAAGAATATTGAAGATACAGGAGTGGTTGATATGGAACCACTTTGGTATGTTCGTTATGATAATGAATGGTATCAATGGCAGGTGCTATTAGAAAAACTGCAAAAGGAGGAAAATTAAGTTATGGATTTTAAACGCATTAGCTGGATTTTTCTCATGGTATTTTCTTTTTTAAATATTTTTTTATTGACGATTTATAGAGAAGCAGACAATGAAGAGAATGTGGTCTATCGTGCAGATCAGCAAATTCCAATTGAAGATCGATTGAAGTCCGAAAATATTAAATTTGCTAAAAGTTTTTCTACCCAGCATCCTAAGGGCTACTATTTAAGTGGTAAACCCACGGATTTAAATCAAGCCTTAGCAGATAAACGTGAAATTTTAGGCGAAGACAGTTTTTTAAATGCCAGTACTTCCGAAAATAATGACAAATTAACTTATACCATTCATGACAAGAAATGGTTGTCAGAAAAAAAACAAGTGGAAGCTGTCTTAAAGAATTTTTTACAACAGGAAGATCAAATTTTATTTGGTCAGGAGTATGCTTATTTAGCAGATGATTCGAGTTTCACTAAAGATTATCCGTTTATAGTGGCAACTCAAAGCTATGAAAATATTCCGATCGATGATAGTTCGAGTCGTTTAGAGATTGCCTTAGAAAAGCAAAACGAGAACTATTTGTTACTTAGTTATACGCAGACTCATATTTCAGATTTGATACCTTTGCGCGAATCGATGAAGCTATATTCAGAATCTGAGATTATTGATACTTTGTATGTTAACAATAAAATTTCCAATAATGCTACAATCGAATGGACCCATCTAGCCTATACATTGACTTTGAAAGTACGTGGACAAAATGTCTATGTGCCTGCCTGGTTTGTAAAAATCAAAAAAGAAGATGGTTCAATTCAAATAGAAAAAATAAATGCACTGACAAATCGAGTCATTACAAATAGTCAGGTTCAAAAGGTAGAAAACACTTAAAAAGCTGTGTATAATGGAAGTAGTTTTAAGCCTAGAGAGGAAGTCACAGTTAGTGGAAAAAGAACAAGCCTTTCAAGTGAGTGTATTAGCAAGTGGCAGTACTGGAAATGCCTTGTATGTTGAGACTCCTAAAAAGAAATTATTAGTAGATGCTGGTTTAAGTGGGAAGAAAATTACTTCTTTGTTAAAAGAAGTAGATCGAAAACCAGAGGATCTAGATGCGATTTTTGTTACCCATGAACATCGTGATCATGTACATGGGGTGGGTGTTTTAGCCCGTAAGTATCAGTTGGATGTTTACGCCAACAAGCCAACTTGGGATGCGATGGACGGGATCATCGGCAAAGTTGATGTAGTGCAAAAACATATTTTTGAAATGGGAAAAGTTCTGACTTTTGGAGATTTAGATATTGAAAGTTTTGGTGTTTCTCATGACGCGGCAGCACCGCAATTTTATCGTTTTAACAAAGAGGGTAAATCATTTGTAGTATTGACCGATACTGGTTATTGCAATGACCGTTTGCGTGGCATTGTACGTGGAGCAGATGCTTATTTAATGGAAAGTAACCATGACTTGGAGATGCTGCGCACAGGGAGTTATCCTTGGAGTTTGAAACAGCGTATTTTAGGTGATCGTGGTCATTTATCTAATGAAGATGGGGCATTGGTCATGAGTGATATTTTAACTGATCAAACCAAGCGGATTTATTTAGGCCATTTAAGTAAAGAAAATAATTTAAAAGAGCTAGCTCATTTAACAATGAAAAACGTGCTGACAGAATACGATCTAGGTCCGGAAATTGCTTTTCAGATTTGTGATACAGATCCTAACCAGGCCACTCAACTGTTTGCCATTTAAAGCTGAATTATTAAAAAAGACGGGAGACTTTAAAATAGTCTCTCGTCTTTTTAAGTGAATAGCGGAAGGATCACATTTGCCAGGACAACAAAGCTATTCATACCTACATGGGTGATGATGGAAGTAGCGATCCGACCGGTTTTTCGGTAAAGCAGACAGAAAAAGAATCCCAAACTAAAATAAAGCAGTAGATGACCATCCTGATGGATCAGCGCAAATAAAAGAGAGCTTACGATCATACCGATCCAGGGGTGATTAAAAGAATCAAAAAAACCAACAACAGCACGTCGAAAAACGAATTCTTCCATAATGGGTCCACCTACCATGGCTGCTAAAGCAAAAAAAGGTTGTTTGCTGATGATTTTAATGATGTTAGTTGTATTTTGCGATTGGACAGGAATATTATTGGACTGCTCAATCTTGATTATAGCAGCCTGTAGGTAGATTGCCAGAAAGATTCCAATAATACCTATTATAAAGGTGACTGCGATTTTACTTTTATGTCTTTCAAAAGATAATATTTCTTTTTGAAATAAATAAAATAAAAACATTAAAGCAGCCCCTAAAAGATAGGTAAATGTTGTCATTTTTATATTTAACTGTTGAGTGGGTGCAATTATTGGAGCAAAAAAAGCAAATACATATAATAAAATCGTTAATAGTGAATATTTTTTAACTGTCATAAAGACTCCTTTCATCGATTAATCTATTATACCTAAATTTTAAGCCATCTGACAAATTCTATTATCTGACTTTTTTTGACTTTTAATAAAAAAAGTAGATAAATTACTTGCAATATTTCCTAGAAATGATACTATGGGAAATGTAGTTAGCACTCAATGTGATAGAGTGCTAATAAGAAAAATAAAGTAGATTTTATTTGGAGGGATTTATCGTGTTAAAACCATTAGGTGATCGCGTGATGATCGAAGTTGCGCAAGAAGAAGAAAAAACAGTCGGAGGCATTGTTTTGGCATCTACTGCTAAAGAAAAACCTCAAACAGGAAATGTTGTGGCTGTGGGAGACGGACGTACACTTGATAATGGTGAAGTGGCTAAGGTTCCTGTAAAAGTCGGCGATACAGTATTGTTTGAAAAGTATGCCGGTTCCGAAGTGAAATATGAAGGTAAAGACTACATGATCTTTTCTGCCAAAGACATTGTAGCTATTGTTGAATAAAAAAATATTTTTGAGGTGAATAATTAATGGCAAAAGATATTAAATTTTCAGAAGATGCTCGTCGTGCGATGTTACGCGGGGTTGACAAATTAGCAGATACAGTAAAAGTAACTTTAGGCCCAAAAGGTCGTAATGTTGTTTTAGAAAAATCTTATGGTTCTCCTTTGATCACCAATGATGGTGTAACAATCGCTAAAGATATTGAATTAGAAGATCATTTTGAAAATATGGGTGCTCAACTGGTTTCTGAAGTAGCATCAAAAACCAACGATATCGCTGGTGATGGTACGACAACTGCGACTGTTTTAACACAGGCAATCGTTAGTGAAGGGATGAAAAACGTTACTTCTGGTGCCAATCCTTTAGGTGTTCGTCGCGGAATTGAATTAGCAACTAAAACAGCAGTAGAAGAATTAAAAGCAATTTCTACTCCAGTTAATTCAAAAGAAGCCATCGTTCAAGTTGGTGCTGTATCTTCAGGTAGCCAGCAAGTGGGTCAATATATTTCTGACGCAATGGAAAAAGTAGGTAATGATGGAGTTATCACGATTGAAGATTCTCAAGGAATCGATACTGAATTAGATGTTGTTGAAGGAATGCAGTTTGATCGTGGCTACCTTTCTCAATATATGGTAACTGATAATGACAAAATGGAAGCTGATTTAGAAAATCCTTATATTTTAATTACAGATAAAAAGATTTCTAACATTCAAGATATCCTTCCACTATTAGAATCAGTTGTTCAACAATCAAAACCATTATTGGTTATTGCTGATGATGTAGATGGTGAAGCTTTACCTACTCTTGTTTTAAATAAGATTCGCGGCACGTTTAATGTAGTTGCTGTTAAAGCACCTGGTTTTGGTGACCGTCGTAAAGCTATGCTAGAAGATATTGCAATTTTAACTGGCGCTACTGTAATTACTGAAGATCTAGGTCTTGACTTAAAAGATGCGACAATTGATTCTTTAGGTAAAGCTAGTAAAGTGGTTATTGATAAAGACAACACAACAATTGTTGAAGGTTCAGGTGACCCTCAAGCAATTGCCGAACGTGTTCAACTAATCAAAAATCAAGTAGCTGAAACAACTTCTGATTTTGACAAAGAAAAATTACAAGAACGTTTAGCTAAACTTGCTGGCGGCGTTGCTGTTGTTAAAGTTGGTGCTGCTACTGAAACGGAACAAAAAGAATTGAAATTACGGATTGAAGATGCTTTAAATGCAACACGTGCTGCAGTTGAAGAAGGTATGGTCTCCGGTGGCGGTACTGCTTTAGTTAATGTAATCAACAAAGTTGCGGACATTGAAGCTGAAGGTGATGTGGCTACAGGTGTTGCCATCGTCGTACGTGCTTTAGAAGAACCTGTTCGTCAAATTGCTGAAAATGCTGGCTTTGAAGGTTCAGTAATTATCGACAAACTAAAAAATGAAGAACTGGGAACTGGTTTCAATGCTGCTGATGGACAATGGGTAAATATGGTAGAAGCCGGTATTGTTGACCCGACTAAAGTAGTTCGTTCAGCTTTACAAAACGCTGCTTCAGTATCTGCTTTATTGTTAACTACAGAAGCAGTTGTTGCAGATCATCCAGAACCAAAAAATGATGCCCCTGCCGGAGGAGCCGGTATGGATCCATCCATGATGGGCGGCATGATGTAATATTTTCTCGACAAATCCTCTGATATTGAGGATTTGTCTTTTTTTTTTTACTATAAGGAAGACAGATGTAAAGTTTTCCTTCCTTAAAGCATTTTGCGGCTACAAGTTAGTCAAAGTAGTAGCCATAAATAAAAAGGGTTAAGTATTTATCGGGTCGTCTAGCCGATTAAAGTGGCAAAAGAGCGTGCGAATAAAATCAGATATAGCAATATGATACTCAGTTCACAACTACGTTAAAAAAGGAACAAACTTTTTAAATTAACTGATCTGTTTTTTTAATTTGTGATAGAATATAACTGTCAAGACAGTTTTATCACAATAAGGAAAGCTTTTTTAATACAATTTGAAATGATTTTTGTTATAATTAAGTAAGTAAATTTGAGGGAGCATTAGGAAATGAATAAAACGTATGAAGACGACAGTTTTACCTTGCACACCGATTTATATCAAATTAACATGATGGAAACTTATTGGGAATTAGGCAGAGCAGATTTAAATGCAGTTTTTGAGGTCTATTTCCGTAAAATGCCATTCAATAATGGCTATGCAGTTTTTGCTGGTCTTGAAAGGATCATCGATTACTTAAATAATCTATCCTTTACTGAGTCTGACCTAGACTATTTACGAGCGACTGAGGATTATCCTGAAGGCTTTTTAGAATATTTAAGAAATTTCAAGTTCGCTTGTAGTGTCCGATCAGCTAAAGAGGGCGACTTAGTTTTTGCGAATGAGCCGATTGTTCAGGTAGAAGGCCCTTTGGCGCATTGCCAATTGGTAGAAACAGCTCTATTAAATGCAGTAAATTTTCAGACGCTGATTGCAACTAAAGCAGCCCGGATCAAATCAGTGATAGGTGATGATCCATTGTTAGAATTTGGTTCCCGTCGTGCTCAAGAGTTCGATGCAGCCGTTTGGGGGACGCGCGCGGCTTATATCGGTGGAGCAGATGCAACAAGCAATGTGCGTGCAGGTAAGATTTTTGGCATTCCTGACAGTGGGACTCATGCTCATTCTTTGATTCAATCCTATGGTAATGACTATGATGGCTTTATGGCTTATGCTAAAACCCATCGAGACTGTGTTTTTCTAGTAGATACTTATGACACTTTAAGATCCGGAGTTCCTAATGCAATTAAAGTGGCTCAAGAAATGGGTGATAAAATCAACTTTCAAGGAGTGCGGATTGATAGTGGCGATATGGCCTATATTTCTAAAAAGGTCCGCGAACAGTTGGATGAAGCTGGTTTTTCTAATGCTAAAATATACGCTTCTAATGATCTGGATGAAGCGACTATCTTAAGTTTAAAAATGCAAAAAGCTAAAATTGATGTTTGGGGTGTAGGAACCAAGCTGATCACAGCTTACGACCAACCAGCCTTAGGTGCAGTTTATAAGTTAGTTTCAATTGAAAATGAACATGGCCAGATGGTAGATACGATCAAATTATCTAGTAATGCTGAAAAAGTGACAACACCTGGGAAAAAACAAGTTTGGCGGATCACGCGAAATTCAGATGGTAAATCACAAGGAGACTATGTGACTTTATGGAATGAAAATCCGAAAAAGCAAGAAAGCATTTATATGTTTCACCCAGTTCATACTTATATAAATAAAACAGTAACTGATTTTACTGCGCGGATTTTGTTGCATGATATTTTTGACCATGGTAAGCTAGTTTATGAATTGCCACATTTAGATGTAATTAAAGGCTATGCGCAGGAGTGTTTAGATTCATTATGGGAAGAATATAAGCGTGACTTGAATCCACAACCCTATCCAGTTGACTTATCACAAGACTGCTGGAATCATAAAATGAGGATTTTAAATAAGGTCCACAAGCAAGTAGAACAAGTGGATTTCTAAGATTTGGAGGAATCTTATGAGTTTACAAACGGAGATCATCCATGAACTGGGTGTAAAACCAGAGATTGATGCACAAGCAGAAATTCGTAAAAGTATTGATTTTTTGAAAGCATATTTATTGAAACATCCCTTTTTAAAAACATTTATATTAGGGATCAGCGGTGGGCAAGATTCTTCTTTAGCTGGTCGACTGGCTCAAATGGCAATGGAAGAGATGCGGCAGGAAACTGGGAATTCAGACTACCATTTTATTGCCATTCGTCTACCTTATGGTGATCAGGCAGATGAAGAAGATGCAAAATTAGCTTTAGATTTTATTCAGCCAGATACGCAAATTCGAATTGATATCAAAGCAGCTGTTGATGCCCAAGTAGTAGCTTTAGAAGAAGTGGGCATGACTATTTCAGATTTTAATAAAGGCAATATAAAGGCTCGACAACGAATGATTGCTCAATATGCTGTAGCTGGTGAATTTGCTGGTGCTGTAGTAGGTACAGACCATGCGGCTGAAAACGTCACGGCCTTTTTTACCAAATTTGGTGATGGCGCAGCTGATATTGTCCCTCTCTTTCGTCTGGATAAACGACAAGGGAAACAGTTATTGCAAGCTTTAGAGGCACCTTCTGAATTATATAATAAAATTCCGACAGCTGATTTAGAAGATGATCATCCTTTATTGGGCGATGAAGAAGCTTTAGGTGTAAGTTATCAAGAAATTGATGATTATCTGGAAGGCAGAAAAGTTTCTCCTGCAGCACAGGCAACTATTGAAAAATGGTGGTTAAAAGGACAGCACAAGCGTCACTTGCCGATTTCGATTTTTGATGATTTTTGGAAGTAAGTAAAGCAAAGGAGTCAGTTGTTGATGGCTCCTTTATTTTAATTAGTTGAGTATGTTGATAGCTATGGGAAAACGATTTTTGTTTTCTCTTTTTTAATTGGTAAGGTGGGTTGGATGAGAAAGAAACATAGGATCATTATCAAAGCAGCAGCAATCATTTTAGCTATTATTTTTAGTAATCTTTTTTTACAGTGGTGTCAAAATCAGTTATCAGCTGATTTAGCCTTGAAATTTGCTTTTTCTTGGCATACTGAAAAGTTTTTCTTGGGTAGTCTGGTTTTATTGACGCTCTTTATCTTCTTGTGTAGCCTATTCGGTTCGCTGTTAGCAGGCAGTAGTTTGTATGCTGTAGTTATTGGCGGTTTAGGTTTGGCGACTTATCTGAAGATGAAATACCGTATGGAGCCCATTTATCCAGATGATTTGAAAATGATCAGTCAGTTAGGCTTTTTTAAAGAAGTACTTGGACTACCTTTCTTTTTTCTGATAATAGTAGTACTAGTCGGTTTGCTGGTTCTGATTGGTTATCAGTTTTATCGTAGTTTCTTTTTAGCTAAGAAAAAACAAGTCGGTCGTGTTTTGTTATTAGTCGTCAGTGTGTTAAGTCTGTTTTATATCAGCTATTTCAATAATGAAAATAATTTATTACGTAAAGCTTATAATAAGACAGCACTATGGATCCCATATTCACAAAAAATGAATTATTACAATACTGGCTTTGTAGGGGGATTTTTATATAATTTACGTGTTAAAGCTATGGAAGAGCCTGCGGGTTATTCAAAAAAAGAGATACAAAAGATTGTTAATAAATATCAACAGGGATTAGCGGATCCCTCTGTAAAAGCAAAAGAGAAGCCAAATATTGTTTACGTAATGAGTGAAAGTTTTTCCGATTCTGCTCATTTAAAAGGTCTAACGATTACCGGAGAGCCTTTGAAAGATTACTATGCAGTTGCTGATCAGACATATAGCGGCAAGATGCTGTCCCAGAATTATGGTGGGGGGACAGCTAATATCGAGTTTTCAGCTTTGACGGGTTTTTCACTGTCTTTACTCACACCGCAAATGACCTCTCCTTATACCATGTTAGTCCCTAAGATGACTGAGCTGCCCTCGCTGGTTTCTTTGACTGCTCAAAGGGGGTATCAGACAACAGCTATTCATCCGTATGATACTTCCATGTATAAAAGAAAAGATGTCTATCAGGTAATGGGATTTGATCATTTTATCGATCAGGATACGATTGCCTACACTGATAAAATTGATCAGAATCCTTATATTTCAGATAAAGCAGCCTACCAGCAAGTAATGGATATCTTAGAGAAAAAAGATCAACCGCAAATGATCCATCTAGTTACTATGCAAACACATATGCCTTATGAGGGCAAGTATCAGAAGCTTAGTTATAAGGTACACGGAGAAGCAAATACAAACAGTCTTGAAAACTATCTGCAAGATATTTCTTATAGTGCCAAAGCGCTTAAAAATTTCATTCAGGAAGTTGAAAGTTTACCGGAAAGAACGCTCATTGTATTTTGGGGAGATCATTTACCGGGAATTTATTCAGATGAAATACAGGCGCAAAATTCCAAGACAGACTTGCGGCAGACCCAGTTTTTAATGGTAGATTCTAAAAATAAATGGGATCATCAGGAAAATCAAGTGCTCAGTCCCACTTATTTTGCACCTCTTTTAATGGAAAAAGCTGATTTAGCATTGACGCCTTATTATGCATTATTACTTGATTTACATCAGGAGCTGCCAGCTTTTGAGCGTAAGATGTATTTCATTGAGGGGGATTGGCATAAAGAATTAGCCTTAGATAAACAACAAGAAAAAATTTACCATGATTATCAGTTGATTCAATATGATATATTGCAAGGCGAGCAATATTCCCTGAAGATGGATTTTTTTGAATAAGATGTTTCACGAAAGCTGTTATTAAAGCTGCCTTAATTGTGAAACTTTCAAATACAAAAATGATTGTGGAAAACCAGTTTTGGTTATAAGTAATGCTTTGATTTTGCTGCTAAGAATTAAGCTTTTATAAACAATAAACGTATTCCCTGAAATTTCGAGGAATACGTTTATTGTTGTTCAGCTTATTATTTGGTCTATTTTTCGGCAATATCACGTAAAGCTTGTTGAGCAGCTACATTGATGATATTCCAAGGACGATCAAAATCAGGCTGGAAGAAGAAGTCGGCATAAGCAAGATCGTCTAAAGTCAATTTTGCTTGTAATGCTAAGGAAATTACGTTCATATTTTGCGTCACGTCTGCTTTAGACATGATTTGTGCTCCTAAAACACGTTTGCTAGTCGGATCATAAGTGAGTTTGAAATAAACTTTTGCATTGCCATGTTTTTCTGCTACAAATGGCGGGCGATAGCTATCTGTCACAAAGGTCGACATGGTATCTGCTACTCCACAGGCACTTGCTGTACCTTCTTTGACACCGGTTGAAGCAAATTTATAATCAAATAAAGAAAGAGCACTGGAACCTGACACACTAGGAACTACCTTTTTATCGCCGAGCGCATTTTTAGCTGCAAAACGTCCTTGTCGACGGGCATTAGTTGCCAGAGCGATTCGTGCTGATGCGCCGTCAGTAGGAGCAAATTTCACTAAAGTAGCATCCCCAACGGCATAAACATCAGGAGCACTTGTTTGCAAATAATCATCAATTTCAATTAAGCCTTTGTCAGAAAGGTCAACGGTTCCATCTAACCATTTAGTATTTGGTTTGATCCCAGCAGCGACGATGACTAGATCAGCCGGATAAGCGGCCTGATCAGTCACTACTTTAGTGACTTTTCCTGCTTTGCCTTCAAAACGTTTAATATTCTGACCGGCAGCTGCTGTAACATTATTTTTTTCCATTTCTCTGGTTAAAATATCAGTAAATTCTACATCAAGATAAGTATTCAACATTCTTGGCAGGATATCGATCACGGTTACGTGCATGCCAGCATTGGCAAAGGCTTCTGCCGCTTCGATACCAATATAACCGGAACCTACAACAACAACATCTTTAACCACAGGATCAACAGTTTTCTGTTTTAGCTTAATGGCCCAATCACGTCCGCGCATCGCATAGACATTTTCTAAATCAGAACCTTCAATAGGTAATACAGCAGGAACAGCACCAGGACTTAAAATCAGTTTGTCATAAGTCTCCTCACGCTTGGAATCGTCACGATGATTTACTACCTGAACGGTATGTTTGTCAGGATCGATGGCAGTGATTTCTTGTTCTACAAAGACATCTACTCCTTTAGCTCTCATTTCTTCTGCAGAAGAATAGCTGACATCATTTACATTTTTCACATAGCCTTCTAAATATAATTGCATACCACAGGATAAGAAAGAAATAAAGTCACCTTTTTCATACCATTGAATTTCTGTATCTGGTGCGTCCATTAAAATTTCTCGTACTGCTTCATAACCACCGTGGGATGAACCTACAACAATAATTTTCATGTAATACTTACCTCCAAAATTTAATTTTATAAAAGCCTCTATAACACACGATATAACATAACTAATTCTCTAGCAAATAATCTGTTTATCGAACATAAATAAAGTTTAGAGAGATGAATTTTTTCACCAAGTTTCAGTATTCGTCAGCTGGTCACGGACAAAACTAGCGATTTGTGCTAATTTGTCAGAAACTACTTTTTTACGGGTGATGAAATAAAGTTTACGTTGGCCAAAAGCGTCTATTTTTTGAAAAGGGATCGAGTCATCGACGGCTAAACGTGAAATAATGGTCTTGCCAACCTGATGTTTTAATAAAGCTAAAACCATCTCATGATTGTAAGTACGAATAAAATTAGGTGAGAGATTATTATATTTTAAATAGTTTTCATTGATAAAGCCTAAAGGAGAGTTACTTTCTGGTAAAAGCCAATACTCAGAATCAGGCTCGCCTGCTAAGACCAGCTGATCTTCAGAAATCACAAAACGATCGATCAGTTCACTACGCTCGGGTGTTTCGATCAAGCCAAAGTCAACTGTCGCTTTTTCTAAATTATGTACGATCTCTTCGCCAGACATGATTGGAAAACTAAAATTGACGGTCGGAAAGCGTTCAATTAAAATGGGTACAACTTTAGGAATCAGATAAGCCCCGCAGGTCTGTGAGCTGGCCAACACGCATTTTTCCCGATAGGTTTTTTGCGTATTTACATGAGCAATGGCATCGTCCCATTCTTCAATGATTTTTAGTACGCGGGGATAGAGAAACTCTGCTTCCTTAGTGGGAATGATTTCTTGCTTTCCATTGCGGATAAATAAAGAAACATTCAAATAATCTTCCAGTTTTCTGATCTGCGCCGAGACAGTCGGTTGGGAGAGATATAGCTGATTGGCAGTTTTTGTAAAATTATGTGTCGAGTAGACCGATAAAAAAGTCTTTAGTAAATGAAACAAGAAATCACCTCCTGAGTTAGTCTAATTTATTCCCTGCTTTTTCCCATTTTTGCCATAAAGTCTGATAAATTTTTTCGATTTCACGACTGCTACCTCTGAGCTCAAAATCAGCTAAAAAAGGGACTTTAAATTGTCTGGCGTACTGTTTGGCGGTCAGACAGTATTGATGATTAAAATTCTTATTGCCGCTTCCTACAACTCCTAAACAATATTCTGCATTGTCTTCATAAGCGATGTAATCACGTAAATTTTCGGTTAAAATTTCTTGATCGCCATTATCAATTCCATTACCACCTTCCAGATAGGTCGGTACGATTACAAAGAAGGGGCTTGTCTCCTCTTCTTCTAAAGTATTGTCGTGGATTTCTTTTATATGTATAATAGGGGCATTAGGATTTTCTTCATGTGTTTTTTCAGCAAATTTTTGCATCCGGCTGACAAAAGAACGCGTATTGCCGGAAATTGAAGTATAAAGTAAGTTCATAGCATTCCCTCCTAAAGGATAGTATAGCAAAAAACCAACTAAGTGGGGAATTATTTTTTCAAGAAAGAAGGATTTTAATGATTCGTTTTGCAAAAGAAGAAGACCGGACACAGATTGCGCGCCTGGTTTTAATTATTTTAAAAGACATGGAAGCAGCTGTTTTACAGAAGTTAGGTGACCGGCAAACTTGTCAGTTGTTAGAAGAGGCGATGTTGGATTCAGATTATCGTTATGGCTTAAAGCGAGGCTTGGTTTATGAAATAGATCAGCACGTGGCCGGAATTGCTTTTGGCTATCCAGCTGATGATGAAGTCATTATTGACCGGCCAATGGATCGTTTAATGGCCGCACACGGACTTTCTGGTGAAAAATTTTTTACTGATAGTGAAACTTTTTGTGGAGAATGGTATCTAGATACTTTGTGCGTGGCTAAAAGTTTTCGTGGTCATGGGATCGCTAGTCAACTGTTAGCTGCTTCGGATCAGTTAGCTAAAAAAAGCGGGGCACTTAAAATTGGGCTATGCTGTGATTTTGCAAATGAAAGGGCGCAACGCTTGTATGCAAAAAATGGCTATAAAATCGTAGGCAAACAAATCTTAGGGAGTCATCCTTATCACCACATGCAAAAAGAACTTGATTAAAAGAAATCCTTCTTTTAATCAAGTCCATTTGACAGTTTGAAATTATCGGTATTAAAATTTAAAAAATTTTTCTTCTGCCGATTATATAACCAGTAATCCATAATAGCAGCAATACAGATACATTTGGGGGCATCTTCAGATTCAGCTACATTTAAAATGTAAAAATCTCCACTCAAGAAGGATCCCTTATCCATCTCCATGATCTCAGTACCGAAGTGGTGGATTTTATAATAATGATTATAGATGTCACCGTAGACACTCCAATTTAGTTGTTTGATATAATAAAAATCACCTGGCCAATTAAAGATTTTCTGTAAAGTACCGACCTTCTGATAATTTTCATAAATTTCAAAACGGCTACCAAAAGTAAAGCTGATTTGTTTGATGCTGGCAATTAAATCACCATTCATTTGATAAAGAGACAGAGCATCGCCTTTTGTTCCCCAGCGTCCTACCAGCAAGAAAAGCGAATGTCCTTTTTTATCTGTCACAACTGTCCTGGTTACACTGCTTAACTGCTTGTCTTGAATATAAAGTTCGACCAAAATTCTCAACTCCTTAGCCTGAGAAGGGCTTTACAAATCTTCGTCAATTGCTCGAACGATGGCTTTGCCGACCCCTGCGTTGACATTGGTATCTGTAATATATTTCGCATATTCTTTTACTTCAACTGCACCATTACCCATTGCAAAGCTGACTCCGGCTGTCTGCAGCATACTGACGTCATTTAAATTATCACCGATGGTCATTACTTCATCTAAACTGATTTGACGTTTAGCTGCCATGCGAGCCACAGCGATTCCTTTTTGGCCTTTTCGGTGGTTGATCTCCATATTATTCTGTCCTGAAGAAGTCACAAATAGTTCTTCAAAAGAGTCATCTATTCTTTGGGCAGCTTTCCCCAAGAAAGATTCGCCTTCTCTATGAAAGCAGATAATCTTTAGGATCTCGATGTCTTCTTTTTGAATCACATCATGTAAGTCATCGACAAAACGTATGGGTAAGTATTCAATGCGGGCTACCGCCATAGCTATCGCCATTTTGTGTGTTAAATGAGGCATAAGATTAGCAGTCATTGAAGCAAAATTTTCGATCCGTCTTTCTTTACTTTGAGAAAAAGTTCCTTGGTTGGTTGAAATCTCATAATAAATTTTATCTTCATCCAGGATATTTAGTACCTGATCAGCGGTCACTTTTTCTATGGGAGCCATAAAGAGTGATTTTCCTGCTTTATCAAAGACCTCGGCACCATTTAGTGTGATCATGGAACATTCAATTCCTGCTTCGGTTAATGGCGGGAGTGCCTCAAGTCGATTTCGCCCAGTACATACAACAAATTCAGCACCTTTAGATTGAGCATAGCGGATCGCATCCACATTTTCCTGAGAAATCTCCATGTTTGCATCGAGCAGGGTTCCATCCATATCTGAAGCAATTAACTTAATCATATACCTGATCCTTTCATCATTAACATTTTTACATACATTATAAGTTTAGCATATTCTTAGTAATTTTCTTAGAAAAAAGAAGTTTTTTAAATAAAAATTAGTGAAAATTCTTGTGCTTCTTCATTTTTTTGCTATGCTTAAAGAGAAAGATAAGGAGGATATTATGAAAACCTTGATAGATAATAGTTGGCAAGATATTTTAGCAGACGAATTTCAAAAGCCCTACTATAAGGAGTTACATAGTTTTTTGAAAAAAGAGTATCAAACGCAGAAAATTCACCCTGATATGTATCATATTTTTGAAGCCTTGCAAATTACTCCCTTTGAGGATGTCAAAGTCGTCATTTTAGGACAAGATCCTTATCATGGTGCCAATCAAGCTCATGGTTTATCTTTTTCAGTGCAGCCCGGCGTGAAAGTACCGCCTTCTTTGCAGAATATTTATAAAGAACTATATGCAGATCTGGGGATCAAGCCTGTCGAACATGGAAATTTGATTGCCTGGGCTAAACAAGGGATCCTTTTATTAAATACAGTTTTGACAGTCCGTGAAGGTCAGGCCTATTCTCATCAGGGCAAAGGCTGGGAAATTCTGACTGACAAAATTATTGAAAAACTAAATGAAAGACAAGATCCGATTATTTTTATTCTGTGGGGAAAATCAGCTCAACAGAAAATCCCGATGATTGATACAGCCAAGCATATTATAATTAAATCGCCACATCCAAGTCCTTTTTCAGCAAATCGCGGCTTCTTCGGTTCTAAACCCTTTTCTAAGACAAATGATGCGCTGCTGGCATTGGGGAAAAAACCGATCGACTGGCAGCTTCCTCAAAAACTATAACAGTTATATTGGGTTATTATAGCAGTTTTTTTTGCTTTTTTTCTAGAAAACGAATATTGAGAAAAAGTTTGATTAATACAGAAAAAATTTCTGTTTTTTTGTGAAAAAATGGTGTATGATAGAAATGTATAAAAAATCTGGAGGTTGTAAATTCATGGAACTATTTGATAGTTTAAAGTTTAAAATTGTACGTAAGGGCATTAAGATCGCCTTTCCGGAAGCAACAGATACACGTATTTTAAGTGCAGTTGCCCGACTGAAAGGAGAAGAGCTGGTTGAACCCGTTTTGATCGGCAAAAAAGCAGACATTGCTTCAGCTGCAGCAACACGTGGGATCAACATTGAAAATATGACGATTTATGATCCGGATGATTGTGAACGTTGGGATGAGATCGTTACGGCTTTTGTAGAACGTCGTAAAGGCAAGGCAACTAAAGAACAAGCAGAAGAAATGTTAAAAGATGAAAATTATTTTGGTACGATGCTGACTTATATGGGGATTACTGATGGTCTGGTTTCAGGTGCTGTTCATGCAACTGGAGATACTGTCAGACCTGCTTTACAAATTATTAAAACAAAACCAGGCGTAAGTCGTACTAGCGGAGCTTTTCTGATGATGCGTGGTAATGAACAAGAAAAGTAT
>Ga0079226_10001184_pt1 | contig 19836 bp, 16 predicted proteins | sample Poulit2014_FD_76345 | JGI IMG/M metagenome (GOLD analysis project Ga0079226, IMG submission 76345) | Agricultural soil microbial communities from Georgia to study Nitrogen management - Poultry litter 2014 | ecosystem: Environmental > Terrestrial > Soil > Agricultural land | place: USA: Georgia... | reverse complement strand
TCGTTCGTAAATGTATATATATTTCGACGAACGTTCGTAAAGTATTTTTATGGTATTATGAACGATTTAAGGGGAGGAGTTTAAGAAAATTTCTAACGTTCGTAAAAGTGTACTTTTACGAACGGTTACAAAAGAATAGAATAATTTTATTGAAATAAATAGGAAAATACGCCAATTCAGTTTCAAAATGTATATTACGTTTATAAAATCAGATTCTCGTATTTTACACGTTGTTTTTGATTTAATTCTAGTTTTGAATTCCTGGATTGTAAAATTAAGTGAGACACTAAAAAAGATATGTCATGATATACTCAATCTATAACTTACTAAAGTTAAAGAGAGTGTTTCATGGGACATGTCGATGAAAAATATGAAATAAGCATTGTGTCTTGCTTAAACTGATAAGTCAAAAATTATAAAAAATGTAAGAAAGAGAAAACGAATATATTTTTGAAGTATAAAACCCTGCCTTTCGGCAGGGCCTACTTTCTAACTGTAAGTCGGTTCTGGTAATAAATTTTTAAATTCTTTTTGTATTTGTTTAGTTATTGGCCCTGGTATGCCTTTGTTTATAATAACTTTATCAATTTGAATTACTGGAGTTATTTCATCTGTAGTACTGGTAATAAATACTTCATCAGCAGAAGTTATTTCTTCGGTACTAAATGTTTCTTCCATCACTTGCAATGATAAATTAGCTATTAAATCCAATACTTTTTGTCTGGTTATACCATTTAAAATAAGAGAAGTGGTTGGGTGAGTGTATATAATATGATCTTTTACTATGAAAACGTTAGTAGAGGTTCCCTCCGTCACTATATTTTCTTTTGCTCCTAAATTTTTTCGAAATAAAATAGCCTCAAAGCAATGAGAATCCTTAGCCTTTTGTTTAGCAAGGACGTTACCTAGTAAATTGAGGCTTTTAATATCACAGCGAAGCCATCTTATATCTTCTACTAATTTTGTTTTAACTCCATTAGCTATATTTTCAATTGGCTTATTCAATTTTATAGTATAAGCTACAAGAGTAGGAGTTGTATTACCTGGAAAATTGTGGACTCTCTGAGCTACGCCACGTGTAATTTGTATATATACAATACCATCTTCTAAGTTATTTTCCTTAACTAGTTGCCTAATTTTGTTCTCTATTTTTTTCAAATCACTTGGTAATTTTAAACAAACCTCTTTAGCACTGTTTTTTAAGCGTTCCATATGTTCTTGGAGAGCAAAAAGTTGTTTGTTATATACTCGAACGACTTCATAAACTCCATCTCCGAATTGATAACCGCGATCTTCAATGTCTATCGTTACTTCTTCTCTATTTACAAAGTAGTCATTTAAAAGAATCATAAAAACACCCCTTACTTATTTAATGGAATAAACGAATGTTAATTACTAAAATAGTCATATAAAATCCATGTTATTTATAAAACTGAAAAAGCGTAACTTGTATCTAGATATAATAAATAACAAAAAGATTGGCCACTTGTTAATGAAGCTCTTATTAAATAAATTCTGCTAAACCAAATTTCTCTGGCGCTTTAAAAAACGTATAAATAACCCGAGCAAAAATAATAATTTAGATGTGTAAAAACGTTTAAAAAGAGACTTAAATAGGTTGTTATTTTTGTATCTTTATTCTTCTAAAAGCTTTTCTTCTGTATAATTCTTTTGCTGCAAATTGATTAACTCATTTTTATAACTTGGAATGATTTGATAGCCTAAAACATAAATGATTACAGCTAATGGTAGTGCAACAATCCATGATATCTCTAAAAATACCATCCCAACAATACCTGAAATCACTATTGAACCAATGCCTAACCAATGATATTTTCGCCCTCCATGGTATAGATTATTGATGTCAAGCTCTCTCTTTCGGATCAGATAATAATCAGCTATCAAGATTCCTAATAACGGTCCTATAAAGGCTGAATAATAATTAATAAACAAATTAAATACGTTACTTGAAAACAAAACCCAAGGAAAAGTAACGATACCTAACAAGCCAACAATTATTGTAGATAAGCCCCATTTTATATTAAATGTTTCCGTTAATTGAAGTGCAGGAGGTATTATATTTAAAGTTAAATTAGTAGTCACCTGTGAAGCAATTACAAAAATAACAAATACTAACGCAATTGCCGGACTGTTTATAACGGATACTAAAGCTTCAATAGGATCCCATATACCTGTTGCAGCTGCAGCTAAAATCCCTGTGATGATTATAATAGAGTGGAAAGGAAATATACCTACCATATGTCCGGTAACATTATTTCCTATCCCCTTTTTTAAATATCTACTTATATCCCCTATATTAACAGGAGCAGAAAGTAAAGTTCCTACACCAGCGCTTATAGCTGCAATGAAGGGGAAACCCCAAGACCCTGCACCAGACCACGTGACTACAAATTCATCTACAGTTAGAAACTTATAATCAATGTAGATGAAAAAAGTGAAAATGATTATAGCTAACCAAGTATTAAACCATTTAGCAGTTTGAATACCAAAATAAGCTAATATTGTTTGGAAAGCCATAAACAAAATAAAATAAACAAAGCTGATACTCCATCCCCAAAAAACTTCAGTAATATAGCTCAGCCCTGAAGCTCCAATCCAAGAGCCAATACCATACCAAAACATAGCAGGCAAAACTCTTATTAAAGAAACATATCTGGCTCCTATATACCCAAAAGAACTTCTGGCTTGTACTATAAAGGGAATCCCGTATTTAACACCAGGATTAGCGTTAATCACAAACATTATAGCAATAATAACCCCGGCTAATATTGCAGCAGTTAGACCTTGAGTTGAATTTAATGTGCCTTTAGGGGGTAGAAAATTTTGCCCTACAACAAAAGTTTGAACTGCGACCATTGAAGAAATCCAAAAAGGAATATAAGTGGCCAAACCAAAAATTCTATTTTCATTTGATACAGGATCTAACGCCTCGCGAGTAGAGTCTTGTTTTAGAACTGTAGTTTTATTTTTCATTTTTATTCTCCTTGGTATTTTTTAAATGAATGTAATTAAGGAAAGGAACTACTTTTTATTAATACTAAAACTTTCTAATAATCCTGATTGTGATTTTATTTCTGGGAAATCGTACGTTTTAAGTTTACTTGTTGCTTGGTGCATGTCAACAATAGATTCTGCTATTTTAACTGCAGCAACCACTCCATCAATAACGGGCACTCCTAAATCATTTTGTAGATCCTCTGCAAATTGTGCCATACCTGCGCATCCTAACAAAATAGCTTCGGCATCATCTTCTTGTACGGATTTTATTGCCTCTTCTTTTAGCAAATTAGCACAAGAAGGATTTTTTTCGAAATCTATAACTGCGATGGGTAAAGCTTTAATTTTTTGAACACGATGATTCATCCCATAGTGTTGTATGAGGTCTTCCGTTACCGTTTTCATTCTATATGGGGTTGTAATTATAGAAAAACGTGCAGCAAGGATAGAAGCTAGGTATAATGAAGCTTCAGCTATCCCTAAGACTGGTGCAGATGTTAATTCACGAGCTGCATGAACTCCAGGGTCGGCGTAACATGCGATCACATATGCTTCAAAACCCTCTTGGTCCCCTTTTTTAATTTCATCTAATATCCCAGGGATACTCATGTAATCATCATAATAAGATTCAATAGACTCAGGGCCCATAGTAGGACTTACTGAAAATATCTCTGTATCGGTTCTAGCGATATTTTTAGCTGCATCATCAATACTTTTTGTCATTTCTAAAGTAGTATTTGGGTTGATAACTTTTATCTTCATTTCTCTCATCCTTTAAATATTTATTAAAAAGTATTAAAAAGTTTTATTTTAAAACCTTCCCATCACCATCGAAAGATATTGTTTCTCCGTTTTCCACGCTTATGTTTCCATTTACAATGACATTTTTAATTCCCACGGGTTCTTGTTTAGGATTTTCAAATGTTGGTTTATCCTTTACTGATTCAGAGTTGAAAACAACAATATCAGCCCAATTACCTTCTCGTAAAGTGCCTCTGTCTTTTAAACGTAATAATTGAGCTGGTAAACCAGACATATGATGTATCGCTTCAGTCAAACTTAACACTCTTTTTTCTCTCACATATCTAGATAAGATACGAGGAAATGTGCCATATAGTCTAGGGTGTGGTTTGCTACCGAATATACCGTCAGACCCCACAATTAATAAAGGACTTCTCATCGCTTTTTCAATGTCTTTTTCTTTTCCCCAATGGCAAATCATAGTTACATTTCCTTGTTCTTCTAATAACAGATCCATTGCTGCGTCTTCTGGCGACTTATCCCATAAGTTGGAAATTTCAAGTACGCTTTTATTTTCAATATCTTTATTTTTTTCGACATTTGCAATTACTATTTTATCCCATCCGCAATTAAGAACATGATTTTCATAATCTTCGTTGTTTTTTAAATCCTCTTTTATTTTGTTTCTACTTTCTTCTTTTGTTAAATGTTCTAACATTTTATTCGTCCCCCCCGAATGAGCCCAAGGAGGGAGGATGGAATGAAAAACCGTTGAACTCGCTGCATAAGGATATTGGTCAAAAGTAACTTCTACACCTTTTTCTCGAGCTGTTTGCATTTTTTCTAAAGCTAGGTCATATTTGTAACTATTTTTAAGTCCCATAGATTTAAAATGGGAAACATGAAGCCTTACACCTGATTTTTTTGAAACCTCTATTACTTCATCTAAAGCTTCAAGTAACCTAGTGCTTTCATTTCTAACATGGACTACAAAACATCCATCGTATTTTGCAACCCCTTTACAAATTTCTATTAATTCTTGGGTGTTTGAGAATACATTAGGAGGATAAATTAAACCAGTTGAAAATCCAATAGCCCCCTCTTTCATTGCTTTTTCAGCTTGTTTTCTCATTTCTGTCATTTCTTCATTAGAAGCTTCTCTTTCTTCAAAACCCATAACTAAACTTCTAATGTTACCGTGTGGAACTAAATAAGCAACATTATTTAATAATTTAGTTTGTTTTAAAGTGTTAAGGTAATCATTTACAGAAAGCCATCCCCAATCTCCAATATCTCCGTCAAGTCCTTTTAATTGGTTTTGCCAGAGTGACTTTGTGTGTGAAGATACTGGAGCGACAGAAGTTCCGTCTTGTCCAAATAATTCAGTAGTTACGCCTTGTTTTAGTTTTATTTGGTGTATTTGGGGTTTCATACAGAGTAAATCTGAATGGACGTGGGTATCAATAAACCCGGGAGATACTACATTGTTAGTAGCATCAATCATTTTAGAAGCATTTTCATCAATATTTTTACTCATTTTTTTAATCTTTCCATCTTTAATCGCTATATCTAATTTTGTCCATGGATTGTTTGTGCCATCTATTACGTACCCATTTTTGATTAAAATATCTAACATTAATTTTCCTCCTGATAATATAATATTGTTTTATCGTTAAACTATGCTATATTAAGAAGTTCCCTCTTCCAATTTCACCTGTAAACTTACCGTCAGATACAATTTCTTCTCCTCTCGAAATAACATTAGTGATATCTCCCTTTATTTCAACTCCTTCGTAAGGGGTGTAATCAACCTGTTGAAACTGTTTTTTTGAAGAAATTATTTTTGTGCGATTTGGGTCTAATATTACTAGGTCCCCGTCTTTTCCAACAGAAATGGAACCTTTTTGGTTCAATCCAAAAATTTCTGCTGGTTTAGTACTTACAACGTTAACAAAATCATTTAATGATATATTTTTATTATTAACTCCGAAGTGATAAAGGACTAAAAAACGATCTTCTACCCCAGGCATCCCATTTGGTATCTTTGAAAAATTTTCTTCCCCCCCCTTCTTTTTATTAGTAAAATTAATAGCACAGTGATCTGAACTTACAACTGAAATAGTCCCGTTTTTAATTCCCTCCCATAATTTTATTTGATCTGATTTCTGACGAAGGGGCGGTGAGCACACATATTTAGCACTTTCGAATTTAGGCAACTTTAAATAACTTTCATCTAATACCAGATATTGCGTGCAAGTTTCTGCATACGCATTTACCCCTCTTCTTTTTGCTTTTTCCACCTGTTCTAAAGCTTCTTTGCAAGTAACATGTACGACATAGACTTTGGAATTTGTTACCTCTGCAATAGCTAAAACTCTTTCAGTTGCTTCTGCTTCTACTATCGGGGGGCGGGAATAAGAGTGATAAATGGCATCTACTTTCCCATTATCAATAAATTCCAAAACAGATTCATCTATGATGTCTCCATTTTCTGCATGTACTAGCACATTGAAATTTAATTCTCCTGCTTTTTTCATTATTTTGTACATTTCGCGATCATTAACCATCTTATCTCCTTTATAAGCAGTGAAAAGTTTAATGTTCTTAATCCCTTTTTTTGCTAATATGTCTAATTCATTTAGGGTATTTTCATTATAAGAGGGGCCTGATATAATAGTATGAAAACTATAATCAATAACAGAGGAATAAGCTTTATCTTTCCATCTATCAAAATGCTCGATTAGTGTATCTTTTTTTTCCAATCCATCGTTCATGTTTATTATACTGGTTACTCCACCGACAGCAGCAGCTTTGGTACCGCTTTCAAAATCATCCTTAAAACCTTTGTTAGAGAAGTGAGTATGCGGATCGATAGCACCTGGAAAAACGAGTCTATCTTTAGCATCAATGACCGAGTCATGTCTTTCTGGTTTGATTTCGTTAGAAATGGTAGAAATAATACCATCCTCAATCTTTATGTCTGCTTTAAAACTTTCTCTAGCATTCACTATCATTCCATTTTTAATAATAATATTCATTTTAATTGTCCATCCTTTCTAAGCATTTTTATATTATATTTTAAATTATTTTTATTGAGCATATCTATGTTAGTAACAAGTGGAATGAGACAGGTTATTTTAAAAAATAAAACCATTTTTAAAAGATTTCGAACATAATACTAGAGTATTTATAAAGTTGTGTATATCTAAATTTAAAGTTCTCATTTATTATTGTTTTAATAACATTTATAGATATTAATTTATTTTTGAAATTTCTTCTACTTTTCCAAACATTTCAGGTTGGTAGTAAACTTTACCTATCCAGTACTTCATTAATGTATAATAAATTCCTGCTGAAACAATAAACGCCCCAATAAACCCATAATCCATATATATAAAAGAAATAATGGCTGCAGGGATATAAGCAATTAAAGCAGCAGGGTTGATGTTATTCCAGTATTTATATTGTCCATCAACTTTATACAGTTCTTCCATATTAATTTTCCTTTTCCTTACTAAAAAGTAATCGCTAATCATAATACCAACAATCGGTAATAAAAGAGCTGTAAACCCTGCCAACAATGCAGACATAACATCTCCGTAATTCCACGGCATCATTACTAAACCGATAACGCCTGAAATAATAACGCCTTTGGAGAAATTAATTTTTCTTGGCCATATATTTACTATAATGTAAGCAGGTGGAAGTAAATTAGCACTTATATTACTAGACCATTGAGCTAAGATTACAAAGGCTAAACAACCAATAAGAATTAAAGGACTGCCCTTGCCGAAAACGTCAATCATAACATCCACAGGATTCCAAACCCCTGTAGCGACTCCACTTGTTAGACCAATAAACGTAAGCAGAAGCATAGAGCTTATCAAGCCTACATTTTGTGACCATAAACTTCCGAGGTTTCTTTTCCACCAATTTTTCTCTTGAGAGTCTACTTTTAAAAATCGAGTAAAATCTGAAGCATTTAACACCATTGTTATATAATTTCCCATCATAACCACAGTCCCGTATCCTAAAGTACTACTTCCATCTCCTGACATAGAAAACAATCCGCTCAAAGTCAGGTTATATTGACGTAGTAGCTGTATTTCCATAAGAATTCCTATTAACAGAATGCTTGGAGCAGCAATCCATTCTAACTTTTGAATTGCACCTATCCCGTAAGAAGCGTTAATGATCTGCACTATTCCAAAAGTGATTAATAGTAAATATAAATTGGAATATCCTATTAGCATTTCCATAATTGTATTTAGAGCATAAGCCCCTAGCCAAGTTTGGAATCCAAATAAAAATATTGCTGGAAGAGCTCTAATAACTGAAGGAATATGTGTACCTAAGTAACCAAAGCTTGTCCTAATGATTACGGAATATGTAATTCCATAATCCACTCCAATCGAACCTATTAACCAAAGTAAAATTCCGACAATAAGATTTCCAATAAGACATGCTATTAAAATCATAACAGGAGACAGTCCTGGAAAAAGTTGAGCAGCAACTATAAAAGAGTTTAATTGTACGGCCATACCAATCCATAAAATTAAAAATCCAAAACTAGAAACTTCTCGTTCTTTTTGCGTTGTTGGCATAATGTCTTTACCGGTTAACATGATTTTACGATTTGAGCTTTCCATTGGTTACACCTTCCTAAAAATATATGATTTTCGCCATATTTTTAATTTGATTTATAAACATTTGGAAAAGGTTATATTAACAGTAATTTACGTATAATGATTAATCGCATGTAATGAGTATAAATAAAATCAATATTACAAATTTTAAAAATATTCAAATTTTATTTAGGGCAAGGCAAAGTTATTGTTATAAATTTCCTCTCTTTAAAGAGTATATTTCCGAAAACCGGCTTTGTAATGTTAAAATTATATTTTAGATTAGTCTCTATTTTATTAAAATAAAATTAAATTATATATCACCGTCCAATCTACTTTTTGTCAATTTTTAAAAGAAATAGTAAAGTTATCATAATTTATTGCATTTTTAATTCTACTATTATTTCGATTTCTACTGGGGTATTAAAGGGTAACTCATTAGCAGAAATTGCCGTTCGAGCATGTTTTCCTTTTTCACCAAAAATTTCTTCTAAAAAATCAGATGCTCCATTAATTACATATGGTTGTTCAACGAAGTCTGGAGCACTATTGACTACTGCAAATACTTTAACTATTTTATTTATTTTATTTAAATTTTTAATTTTATCTTTTATGACAGCTAAGCAGTTGAGCAAAGCTTGCCGAGCGGCCTTTTTACCTTGTTCGATCGTTAAATCACTTCCTAATTTCCCTTTGTAAAGAAGTTTTCCCTCTTTTGTACAAAGCTGTCCCGATGTAAAAATTAAACTTCCTGTTTGCTGTGTTGGAATATATGAAGCAGCAGGTTTTGGTGGAACAGGTAAGCGAAAGCCTAATTCTTTTATTCTTTTTTCAACATCGCTCATTTTTCTACCTCCATAATTAGTCTTTTTTATATAAAACTTTTCCTTTGCCTTCATAAGATAGAGCTACGCCATTTTCTATTCCTACTTCTCCATTAACAATTACATTTTTAATTCCTTCTGGTTCTTGCTTTGGGTTTTCGTAAGTGGATTTATCCTCTATGGTATCAGGATTAAAGACTACTATATCAGCCCAATTTCCTTCTTTAAGTATCCCTCTATCTTGAAACCGTAATAATTGTGCTGGTGCTCCAGTCATGTGATGTATTGCTTCTTCTAAACTCAAAACCTCTTTTTTTCTTACATATCTGCTTAATATGCGAGGCTGGGTTCCGTATAATCTTGGATGGGGTTCACTACCAAAAATACTGTCTGATCCAACTATATGATAAGGCATTTGCATGGCAGTTATTATATCTTCTTCGTGTCCCCAGTGATTTACCATAGTAACATTTCCCTTTTCTTCTACAAGTAAATCACATGTAACTTCACAAGGAGTTTTTTCCTTTATATTAGATATCTCATGTAAACTTTTTCCTTCAACTTCTTTGTTTTGTGTTGAACTAACTGATGAAATCACTATGTTATCCCATCCAACATTAAACACCCAATTTTCAAAATCTTTGCTATTATCTAATTCGTATTCTAATTTTTTTCGAACTTCAGGTTTTTTTAAACGTTCCAGCATTTTATCCGTTCCCCCGTCATGTATCCATGGAGGTAAAATTGAGTGTAATACAGATGAACCTGCTGTATATGGATATTGATCAAATGTTACTTCTATTCCATTTTCACGAGCTTTTTGTATTTTATCTAAATATTTTGGATAAAAGTGTCTATTACGTTCTCCAATAACCTTTAAATGAGAAATATGAAGACGCACACCAGATTGAACAGCGACTTCTAACATTTCGTCCAATGCTTCTAATATATTGAAACTTTCATTTCTCATATGAACTACCAAGCAACCATCATATTTAGCAACTCCTTTGCATATTTCGATTAGTTCTTGAGTATTAGAAAAAACATTTGGAGGGTATACTAATCCGGTAGAAAATCCTAATACACCTTCTCTCATTGCTTTTTCAGCATACTTCCTCATCTCTTGCATTTCATCAAAAGTTGATTCGCGTTCTTCGAACCCCATTACAAGAGTTCTAATGTTTCCATGAGGGACTAAATATGCAACGTTCCCCATCAATCCAACTTTGTCAAGAACATTTAAATACTCCGGTATAGAAAACCAATTCCAATCACCTATATCACCATTTAATCCTTTTAATTGATCTTGCCAAAGGGGCTTTGTTGATGAATTAACTGGCGCTACAGAAATTCCGTCTTGTCCTAGCAGTTCAGTAGTTATACCTTGTTTTAATTTTACTTGATGTACTTCTGGATTAGTACAAAGTAAATCTGAGTGAACGTGTGTATCAATAAATCCAGGACATACAACGTTATTTTTAGCATCTATTTCCTTGATTGCTTTTTCATTAATATTTCTTTCCATTTTCAGTATTTTTCCATCTTTAATTGCTATATCCAATTTTGTCCAAGGATTGTTTGAGCCATCAATTACATAACCATCTTTAATTAAAATATCTAACATGTTTTTCCTCCTCTATATTTTAATAAGCATCCAACAATAATTTTTTAATATTATCTACATTTGCTGTTCTAGGATTGTTTCGCATTAATCTTTCTATACCTATTCCTTCCTCTGCTATTTTGGTAAGATCTTCTTTTTTAATACCTATCTGAGAGAGTCTAAAAGGAAGATTAATAGCTTTAAGAAGCTCTAAAACAAAGTTGTCAGGAGATAAATTTGTTCCATCTCGTGTTAAATTTTGTCCATTTATTGCAAAAATATTTTTCATATTGGACATTTTTTCTTGCGTAACGTTTGTATTAAATCGCATAACATAGGGTAGTAATAAACCTGTTATTTCTCCATGAGGAGAGTTTGATCTGCTTCCTATTGGGTAAGCTAAAGCATGTGCTGCGGCGTTACCGGCATTTGAAAAGGATATCCCCGCAAATAAACTGCCTAATAGCATATTAGAGCGAGCCTTTAAATTATTTCCTTGTTGTACTGCTAATACTAAATTTTTAGAGATTAATTTTATAGATTCAATAGCGAACATGTCAGTGACAGAAAACGATCCTTGAAAAGAAAAGCCCCCCTCAGAGTTAATATATTCCGAAGGTTTAGCAGTATATGATTCAATGGCGTGGCTTAAAGCATCAATCCCTGAACAAGCAGTAATGTAACTAGGTAAATCAATTGTTAGCTCAGGATCTAGAATTGCAGCATAAGGTTTTAGATTGTTATTAGACACCCCTTTTTTAATTCCTTCTTTCTCGTCCGTTAAGACAGAAACGGGCGTGACTTCTGATCCTGTTCCAGCTGTTGTTGGAACAGCTATTACTGGGATAGTAGGGCCAGGAATATCTTTCTTTCCTTCATAATAGTCTAATGGATGGCCACCGTAAGTAAGTAGCAAAGATATTATTTTAGCCATATCTATTGAACTTCCGCCACCCAAGCCGATTACAGCTTCTACTTCATTATTGTTATTAGCAAACTTGAAGCAATTTAAAACCGACTCTATAGATGGCTCAGATTGTACTTCGTCATATATTATTACTTTGTTTTTATTTTTAATTAAAATATTTTCTATTTTCTTTTCTATGCCAACTTTTTTAATTCCAGGGTCTGTTACAAGTAATATATTTTTCACCTTTAAATCGGTAAGTAGATGTGTTAATTTTTCAGAAGATTTATCTCCGAAAAGTATTTTTTTTGTTGATACAAATTCCCAAAAATAATTTTTCAATAGCCTTCCTCCTTCATAAATTTATTACTATTAATTTTTCATTTGTCATTTCTTGTACAGCATAATGAGGCCCTTCCTTACCTAAACCACTATCTTTAATACCTCCATAAGGCATTATATCAGCTCTAAATGAAGATACATCATTTATAATAACTCCGCCAAAACGAAGTTTTTGCATTGCATTTAAAGCTAATTGCATATTAGATGTAAACAACCCAGCTTGTAATGCTAAATTCGAACCGTTTATTGTATTAAATAGCTTTTCGATATCGTTATAACTAATAACACTTATTACTGGAGCGAAAATTTCTTCACAAGCTACTTTCATCTCTTCTTTAACATCTATGAGTAATGTTGGAGTGAAAACAGATTTAGATCGGGTCCCCCCGCTTAAAATTTTAGCCCCTTCTTGTTCAGCATTCAGCACCCAATTCTCAGCTCGCTTTGCTTCAGATTCAGTAATCATAGGTCCCACTTGAGTCTGTTCGTTTTCGGGGTTACCCACTACCATTTTGTTTGTTATTTCTTTTGCTCTTTTTACAACCTCGTCATATATTTCTTCATGCACATAGATTTTTTGTACTGCTATGCATGATTGTCCAGCATTTGAGAAGCCTTTATTCACGCATGATTGTACTATTTGTTGTAAGTTTGTAGCATCTTTGTGGATAATATTCGGAGAGTTATTACCTAATTCTAAAGCTACTTTTTTAATACCTGTTTTGTTTTTTATATGTTTTCCTATTTCTGGGCTACCGGTAAACGTATACATATCTATTCGTGTATCTTCTAGTAAGAATTCACCTGTTTCTTTTCCAGATCCGTTAACTAAATTTAGAAAACCCGCTGGTAACCCTGAATCTGTCATTATATCTACTAATTTACAAGCACTTATAGGGGTTAAGCTAGCTGGTTTTAAAACTACAGTGTTACCAGAAGCGATAGCGGGACCTATCTTATGAGCAGTTAAATTTAATGGATAATTAAAGGGTGTTATCGCTCCTATCACCCCTACGGGGTCACGCACAGTAAAAGCTAATTTATTTTCACTGTTAGGTTGGCTCATGGGTATTTCCGTCCCAGAAATACGCTTTGCTTCTTCTGCTGAAGCTATAAAAGTTTGTATGGTTCTATCCACCTCTGTAGAAGCTTCGTTATAAACTTTTCCTGCCTCACTTACTATCACATTAACTAACTCTTTTTTACGTTTTTTGATAAGTTCAGAAGCACGCATTAAAATGTTATATCGCTCAACCGGAGAAAGCCCTACAGTATTAAAAGTAAATTGTGCATTTTCTACAGCTTCAGATACTCGCTTTTTTGAAGCGCTTCCAATTTTAGCAAACTCCTTCTCTGTGTATTTATCTTTAATTACTATAGTCTCTTCATCTTCGCCCCAGATACCGTTTACGTAATGTCCATAATACATTAAAATCACCCTTCTTATCTTTATATAGTTATTCTTAATAATACTTTATATTCTAATCTCCGAAAGGAGTCTGATTACTGTATTTATTATTGTGCACGACTTCCGACTTTAAATAGTCATATACAGCCTCATTTAAATTAATGCCTTTTTTTTCACTTTCCTTCTCTTTTTTCATACTTCTTTGACCTGGATAAAATACTTGTTCAAAACCTTTAGCTGGTTTCATTTTATTAAGGTCTGACATAGTAATAGAAACGTTTTCTTTAAATCTTTCTAAATCAGTAAAATATTCTGGATTAATAACAATATGTAATTGCCCTAAGTCTCGTCCTTCTGACAAATTTCCATATAAAGCAGAAACGCGGTTTCCGAAAGGAAGACCTAACAGAATACCTGATAATATATCGACCATCATTGCTAGACCATAACCTTTTGCTCCAGACATAGGAGATAGACCTCTTACTTTAAAAGGATCTGTTGTAGGGGATCCATTTCGGTCAACTGCCCATGAATTTGGTATATTTTCTTCGTTCGAGCGTGCTTCAAGTATTTTTCCCCAAGCTTTAACAGTCGTTGCCATGTCGAATACAATCATTTCTTTATTTAAGGCAGGTGCAGAAAAAGATAGAGGATTTGTTCCGTAATAAGGTTCAGATCCTCCAAAAGGTACTGCCATAGGGTCAGCTTGACAAGTGGATATACCTATGAGATTTTCTTCAGCAGCATGTTGTGTATAGAAAGATAAAGTTCCACTATGAGATATATTTTTAACTCCTATTACAGCGACTCCTGTTTTTTTAGCAACATTTATGGCTTTATCCATAGATTTCTTTGCAGCAACATGCCCCATTCCATTATCTCCATTAAAAACACCAACACTTTCCCCGGTTTGATTAAAAGAAAATTTAGGGGTTGTATTAATGCCGCCTTTTGCAATTCTCTCAGAATAATATTCAGTTCGTATTGCTCCATGCGAATGTATCCCTCTTGAATCAGCAAAGGAAAGTGTTTTCGCCACGTCATTAGCGTGTTCTTTTTTTAACCCTGCTTTATTGAGCTTGGTAACAATTAAATTTTCTAACTCATCCCTTGTGACTATCACATCAATTGCCCCTCTTTCTTTTTTATGTTATATATTTAAAAATTAAATTTCTTTTGGTTCAATAACCTGTCTTTAGAATCTGTTATGTGCTTCATTAGAGCTAATTCAGCACTGTATACATCTCTATTTTTGATTGTCTCAATTATTTTGTTATGTTCTTTAACAACTTCAGCTTGGTCTATTTCTCCTCTTAGATGATAATATCTAGCTATATGAAAATGGCTGTAAAGTGCTTTATAAGCATCTACTACAAAACTATTTTTTGTAGCTTCCATTATAGTGGAATGAAACTTACGATCTAAGTGAATAAAAGTTAATGCATTATCGTCGAATCCATTTATAACTAAATTTTCCATTTGTGATGTTATATTTGAAATATCAGTTACTACATTTGTTAAATTATTTCGTATTACGTAATTCGAAGCATATCTTTCTAGTAATACTCTAGCCTCTATTAAATCAATCATTTCTTGCTCATTTAAGATACTACTTACTTTATATCCTTTATTAGGTTCTAGAATTATTAGTTTTGTTAAATGTATTTTTGATAAAGCTTCTCTTAATGGAACAATACTGATGTTAAGTTTCTTTGATAAGTAACTTATATTAATTTTTTCTTCAGGTTTCAATTGCCAATCGAAAATCATTTTCATTACTAAATCATAAGCTTCATCAACTGTATTCTTATTTTTTAATTCGCTCATTTTTTACTCCTTAATTAATATATAATATATTTTATTATTGACTATTGATAATCTTGGTTGCAATCAACTGGATCGATAATATCAAGAGTGGCAGAGATTGATAGGACATGTCTTGCTTACGTTAAATAATATTATACTAAGAAGAAATAATTCTAAATTCTCGCAACAAAATGATATTAATAACTAGTTTAATTGCGCTCTCTTCTAGAAATAATATATTATATTTATTTACTCTAACTTGACTTATGAAATTTGTCAATAGCTGCAATTTATAATTTATCTAATAATTCAAAACCTTGCCACATGCGTATATTGTTTGCATTTATTATAATTTATAAAAGAAAATCAGTGTTGACAATTTTGTTTGTAAATTATAGAATAACGTAAAATAATATATTATTATAAATGAATGAATTCATTGTATGCGCTTACAAAATTCTTTGCAAGAATAAAGGAGGAAAATTAATGAGTTGAAGCTATTTTTATAGATTTCAAGATAGTTATTAATTAGTATTTCATTAGAACGCGATAAATCAATAAAGAAAAGAGGTTAATAATGGATAATCAAATAAATTTTAATGTAAATACGCCTTCTTTATTAATGGATATAGACAAATTAGAAAATAATATATTAGAAGCTGTTAATTTTTCAAAAGAATATAATTTAAATTACCGCCCTCATATTAAAACGCATAAAAGTATAAAAATAGCAAAAAAACAAATTGATTATGGAGCTATAGGTGTCACAGTAGCAACTGTTGGTGAGGCTGAGGTTATGGCAGAAGGGGGGATTAAAGATATTTTAATTGCTTATACTGTTACGTCAACTTTGAAATTAGAGAGAATTAAACACATAATGCAGAAGAGCAAAATCACCCTCTCAGTTGATTCCAAAGAACAAGTAGTCTTATTGAATGATGTATTTAAAGAACACCAACAAAAATTAAATGTTTGGATTGAAATAAACTCAGGATTAAATAGAAGTGGGGTGGAACCGAATGAAGCTGCTAACTTGGCTAAGTATATTAAAAATTTCTCTTCACTAACAATAGATGGTGTATTTACTCATGCTGGTCATGCTTATGCTGCATTATCTGATGAAGAAATTAATAATATAGCTATTAAAGAAGCAAATACTGTTTTAGAAAGTGCAGAATTATGTGAAAGATCAGGGATTCCTATCCAATCTAGAAGTATAGGATCAACTCCCACATATAAGATAGGAGGTAAAATAGAAGGAATAACAGAAATTAGGCCTGGTAATTCAGTTTTTTTTGATATGGTACAAGTCGGCTTAAATGTTGCTTCTATAGAACAATGCGCTTTAACAATTTTATCTACTATTGCTTCTGTTAAACAAGGGCGTATTGTTATAGATGCAGGCAGTAAAACATTGAATTTAGATAAAGGGGCTCATGGAAACGATACAGTTATAGGACACGGTTATATTAAGGAATATCCTGAGTTCAGTATTGGAAGGTTATCTGAAGAGCATGGGATGATTGACTTCGATAATAATAAAAGCATAAATATGAAGGTTGGAGGTCAAATTACCATTGTGCCTAATCATGCTTGCACAGTAGTTAATTTGTTTGATAGTTACCTTGTTCATCGAAAAGGAAAAGTAATTGAAGAATGGGATGTTGATGCTAGAGGGAAAGTTTATTAATTATACTATTAGAGGGTGATTAAATGCATAAAAATGAAGAAAAATTTATTGAAGATACGAGATATAAGCAATGTACAAAAGAAATGTTTATCGTTTTGGTTTTCGGAGTAGTAAATTTTTCTATTATAGCTGGCCTAAGCATGGGGATTGGGTTAAATAAAGAAGCTGAAGAAGTTAGATTGGTTTTAGGTTTTCCTGATTGGTTTTTTTGGGGTGGATTTATAGGTTCTACGATAGTGGTTATTTTAACAATATTAATTGTTAAGTTTTTGTTTAAGGATATGTCAATCTCAGAAAAGGAAGATGATTCATGAAATGGGATGTATTTATACCGATTCTTATATATATTTTTGCTACTTTTGCAATAGGTTTATACGTGCATAAGCTTTTAAATAAACGTCAATCATCATTTCAAGAAGAATATTTTGTAGGAGGTCGGAGTCTTGGACCGATAGTTCTTGCGTTTACTTTAATGGCTTCATCTGCTAGTGCAGGAACTTTTATTGGTACTCCGGGACAAGCGTATGACGATGGATTTAGTTGGGTTATAGCAGTTGCATTACAATTAGGACAAGGGATATTTATTCTTGGGTTATTAGGGAAAAAATTTGCTATTTTATCTCGCAAATTGAAATCAATAACGGTTACAGATATTCTTAGGGAACGTTTTGAAAGTAATTCTATTGTTATTGGTAGCTCCCTAGGTATTATCGTATTTATTACGGCATATATGATTGCACAATTTGCAGGAGGAGCGAGAATTTTGGAATCGGTTACAGGATTTCCTTATCAAGCAGGTATTATAATTTTTGGTGTGGCCGTAGTTATTTATACTGTATTTGGAGGGTTTCATGCTGTAGCTCTTACAGATGCTATACAAGGTTTGATGATGGTACTCGGAGGAGTAATAATCTGGATTGTGTTTATGGTGAAAACGGATGGCTTTGCAGTTTTAGTCTCTGAGTTAGCAAATACTCATCCTGAAATGGTGACTTTACCTGGAGGTAACGGTACGACCCCAACAATATTATTTTCAAATTTTATAGTATTTGGGATTGCTGCGGTAGGGATGCCACATTTAGCTGTACGAGGTATGACATATAAAAATACTAAATCTATGCATAGAGGTATAATATTAAGTGTTATTATAATGGGGTTATTTACCTTTGGTTTTGGAGTGTTTGGTCCTGTAATTAAAGCGTTATACCCTAATATTTCAGCTCCTGATTTAGCAATACCAGTAATGGTTTTGGATATGATGCCTGGTTGGTTAGCGGGTTTAGTTTTAGCTGCACCTTTAGCTGCAGTAATGTCAACCGTGGACTCTATGTTACTTCTTACAAGTTCCACTGTCGTGAAAGATTTATACTTAAATTATATTAACCCAACAGCTTCCCAACAAAAAGTATCAAAGTTATCTTATCTTGTAACACTAACTATTGGTACTATCACAGTCTTGTTAGCTTTAACTCCTCCTGATTATATCCAACAAGTTGTGGTATTCTCAATGGGGGGGTTAGAAGCAACTTTTATTGCTCCTTTACTATTCGGACTTTATTGGAAAAGGGCAAACAAATACGGAGGAATTGTTTCTATGTTTACGGGATTAATTTCTTATGTTGTATTAACATTGCTCTGGCCAAACTTATTGGATATGGACCCCATTGTGCATGCTTTAATTCTGTCAATAGCTAGTATGCTTATTATAAGTTTAATTTCACCTAAACCATCTCAAAAAGTCATTCAAAAATTTTGGGGAAAGAATCTGCCTGAAGAAACATAAAATTTATATGAAACACTTGTTTTACTTAAAGTTTTATTATTTTTAAATAAGCGTATCTTGTGACTGTAATAGCATCAAACTGAAAAAGCTTAATGATGTTTAAAGTCTAATTAAATAACACATGGAGGTGCCTTAATTGCGACAAAACAGCTATATATCAAGTATTACCTATAGTAACAATAATGAAGATTTCATAGCAGATCCCGCTGCAAATGGAGCGCTTTCTAGGTGGATAGAAAGTGATAGTATGCGTTTAAGAATTATGTCTTACCCGTCAGAATTTGAAGCAGACCACACTTGTTATAAAGGACATTCTTTATATATTTTATCAGGAAAAATAGAGTTACAGATAGGGAAGGAAATTACCAAATGGAAAAAAGGGGATGCTTTAATAATCCCAGATACTGTTCCTCATGTAGTCAAAAATACAAGTAAAGAAGAAGCGAAAGTAATAGTGGTAGATTACAATTAAGTTATTGGTCATTAAATAAAAAGTTTAGAGAATTCGATTTACTAGCTTAAATAGAACACAATATTTTCGATATTTCATCGACGTGTTTCATGAAATATTTAAGTAATGTTTGATAATTTGGGTATTTTTGGATATCTTTAGAATGCTGTTTCTAATTTCTATAGCGAATGTTTCGATAACAACTTTACTTCCTTCGTTTCTATTAGTGTTAGTTTGGTTTTACTTTGTCTTGCGTGAAAAAATTCTGTTGATTGGATCCGCTTGTTTTAAACTCTCTAAAAAGTTATATATGATGTAAAAAAGTTGCTCCTTGAAGAACAATGACATTAAGAATACATCTACAAGATTTTATCACGGTTATAATTATATGTCTCCTTTTAAGGAATTAATTGTTTTTTACACTCATATGTAACTTTATTTTCTAGGTACAACAATATACATTTCGACGTCTATAAGGCTCGCATTTATCATCCTTAACAATGTTATAAATTTCTTCATGACTACACTTTAATTTCCAGTAATTTTTTGATTGAAAAACAAAACTTACGCTATTTTTATATGAATTAGCCTTGTTTTAATAAACCATTCATCATTTTTCATCCCCTGTTTCAAAAAGT